>ENA-OSEY01001323-OSEY01001323.1-marine-metagenome-genome-assembly--contig:-NODE-1323-length-17272-cov-3.120268_pt1 | contig 17272 bp, 17 predicted proteins | sample MGYA00248465_ERZ534230 | MGnify/ENA primary metagenome ERZ534230 (study PRJEB26409, sample SAMN06344110) | marine metagenome | isolation source: Sea water from surface | place: Atlantic Ocean:Southern...
AATGAAATTAAAAGTCGAAAAGCGCAGGGCTTTTCAACTTGACATAAATTATATTCCTAATGAGGATTGGTGGGGAAGTAAAATTGACTAGTAAGATTTAAAGTGTTGATCCGCAAACTTAATATATTGCTCCCAGTCATAATCTGTTACATCATGCTTACCCTCTCTTAAGTGATAACCAATAGTTCCATGAAAAGGAGTATTAACGGGTGGCATTTTTTTCATTTTAATTCCCTTTTCCCCATAAAGTTCATATACAGGTGACGCTTCTTTTACAGCTAAAAACTCTACAAGGGATTATGCCACATTTGGATCCAAATATTTAACAGTTGAAGTTACACCGAGTGTAATATTTATTAGAGAGGGTCTTAAGCCAAAATATATGGAACAAAACTTATCATCTCAAGAGGTACATGAGTTTGTTAAAAAAGCTCTTAGTTTTGAAGAAATAGAATTAACAGCACGAGATGGTGACATAATCAAACTAAATGCTTTTAAAGACACATGTAGTATTATTTGCACTGGAGAGATTTTATGAATTTTGATCAAAATACGTTATTAACAGTATTGGCTGTCTTGAAGGTATTAGAAGCAAACTTCATGGCTGCTTATGTCAAGTCTGATCTTTATTCTGCAGGATCTAATCAAAGAACAATATCCAGAAGAAGTTGGGAAGCTGAGAGAGTTATTGGCATTTTAAATAACAAAGAAAAAGAAGCCTTTAGGGCAGTTATGTTATCAATGGTTTTAAATCAGTGGTTTTTGGTGCAAGTATGGCTACGCATGTAATCATTTCTGCTCGAACTAGTGGTGATCAAAGATCCAAATCTGGTATTACGTTATTCATGGTTGATATCAAATCTGAGGGTATCACTCTACAAAATTATCCAACAATCGACGAGTACAGAGCATCTGAGGTAGTTATTGAAAATTTGAAAGTATCAAAAGATAATATATTGGGCAGTATCGATGGTTCTTACGAAGCTATTGAAGAACAGATTGACTTATCTACAATCGCAGTTTGCTCGGAAGCTGTTGGAATCCTTGAAGTATTAAAAGACTCTACCAATGATTACTGCAAAAATAGAAAACAATTTGGACAACCAATTGGTGCAAATCAAGTAATCAAACATCGATTAGTTGATATGATGATAGAATACGAACAAGCCAAATCAATATTATACATGGCTGTTACCGCCGATTTATCTAATCCTATTGAAAGAAGAAAAGCTGCCTCAGCCGCGAAAGCTAGAATTGGCAAGGCTATTAAATTTGTGGGTGAGAACGCCATACAATTACATGGCGGTATGGGTGTTGTTGATGAGTATATGATAAGTCATTTCTTCAAACGAGCTACCATGATTGGAATTTTATTTGGCAATGTTGATTTCCATATGAAGAGATATATTGAATTAACTCAATCAGATATCCAGTCCACTGATGAGTCTGGCGGAATAAGTCTTTCTTAGAAGCTTATCTTAACCAGAAAGTTTCTTAAAAATGTGAGCAGTATGTTCTGCGCCACTTAAGAGTGCCTTACCGTTTTGCATATCTGAAACCTCAGACCATTTATCTGCTAGCATGTCAGCATTAAGGTCATCACCTTTGAGCGCAATACCCTCAGAGTGAACTATTTCAGCTTTGGCAAAAACTCCCGCACCTGCAGAAATCATGGCACCATCAGGAGCATTTTCTGATGACATAAAAATTACTGCTGGTGATACTGTTTCTGGTTTGAGGCTTTCAAAGACAGCATCTGGCATGCCTAAATTTTCAGTCATGCGGGTTGCAGCAACAGGAACCAGTGAATTTACTTTAATATTGTATTTTTTTCCTTCAATTTTAAGCGTGTTCATTAACCCAACTACACCCATCTTTGCTGCACCATAATTTGATTGTCCAAAGTTTCCAAAGATACCTGATGATGAAGATGTCATCACAATTCTTCCATAATTTTGTTCAACCATGATCGGCCATACTGCCTTAGTGCAATACACTGAACCCATTAAATGTACGTCGACTACAAATTCAAAATCATCAAGTGTAACTTTAGCAAATGATTTGTCTCTCAATACACCTGCATTGTTAATTAAAATATCTATTCGTCCAAAAGCGGACATGGTATCTTCGACAAGCTTATTGACACCAGACTTATCTGTAACACTTGAACCATTAGAGATAGCTTCACCGCCAGTAGCTTTAATCTCCTCAACAACTTTATCTGCGGCTTCACTTGAACCACCAGTACCATCAACGTTTCCACCTAAATCATTAACAACAACCTTAGCTCCTCTTTCAGCTAATTGAAGCGCATGACTTCTACCAAGTCCACCACCAGCACCGGTAACGATGGCAACTTTATTATCAAAATTAATGGTCATATTTATATCTCCTAGTTTACTAATTCCTTAAGTTGAGAAAAATCGTTTATAACTAAATCAGCCTCATTGTAAATATCTTTGTTATCCGTATACCCATAACTTACTAAAACAACTGGCATACCAGCACCTTTACCAGCATTTAGATCAGTTACACTATCACCAATCATAATAGAGTCAGAGATTTCAGTATTAAGTTTTTCACATATATTTAATAATGGAAATGGATCAGGCTTACTTTTTCTCAGAGAATCACCACCTACTAAGTAGTCAAACATATGAAGCACGTTTAGTTTCTCCAATAAAATATTACTTAGACGTTCCATTTTATTAGTACATACGGCAAGTTTTATTCCATTATTTTTTAGAAATTCAAGTACATTTCTTACATTATTGAAAAGAACACTATCGTCATCAATGTTGTGTGTATAATGAAGTAAGAATATTTTTAACATCTCTTCAATTCTTTGTTCGTCATGAGGAATATTTTTATCTACCACTGTTCTTCTTATAAGCTCTCTGGCTCCATAACCCACCCAATTACGAATTTCCTCTAGAGAAACTTCAGACTCATTAAGTTCATTAAGCATGTAATTGATCGAATTTTTGAAGTCAGGCGCTGTATCGACAAGAGTTCCATCTAGGTCAAAGATAAAAAGTTTTTTATTTTGGATTGTCATAAAAAAGTAAGTCTATGAAATAATTTTTTACAGTACTTTTAACACCATATTGTTTATTTTCCACGAATATATGCAAAATATTGATGTAATCATTTTAGCAGCAGGTAAAGGAACACGTATGTATTCTTCAATACCTAAGGTGCTACATGAAGTAGGGAGTAAAAGTTTATTAAATCATGTAATAACCACTGCACAAAAGATAAAACCAAAAAAAATTCACCTGGTTGTTAGTGAAGAGATCTCAAAAATATATACTAATGCAGATAAAAATATTAATTTTGTAATTCAAAAACACAGAAAAGGAACAGCTGATGCTATATCTCAGTGCATTCCTTATCTTAGACAAAATAATAATAAAGTTCTTATACTTTATGGAGACGTGCCATTCATAGATATATCAACAATCAAGAAATTGGTAAGTATAAAGAAAGAGGAAATAAAACTTCTATGTTTCAAAAAAGAAGAAAAAAATTCTTATGGTAAAGTAATTCTTGGTACTGATGGCAATGTATCTGAAGTTATTGAGCAAAAAGAACTAAAGAAAAAAGATCACTTTTTACTATGTAATGCAGGAATTTTTTGTCTTTTCACAAAAGATCTAAAGAAACATTTACCTTTAATTTCTAATAAAAATAAGAAAAAAGAATTTTATGCAACAGATATCTTTAAAATAGCTAAAAATAATAATATTAATGTAAAACCAGAGATTGTCTCTGAGGGTGAAGTCATGGGTGTGAATAATAAAGAAGATTTAGCAACTGCTGAGAAAGCTTTGCAATTTAAACTGCGTCAAAAATTTCTAAAAAAAGGGGTGACAATGATAGACCCCGAAACAGTTTATTTATCTTCGGATACTAAAATTGGTAAGGATGTTGTATTGCAACCATTCTTATTTATTGGCCCAAAGGTAACTATTGATAATAATACTGTAATTCACTCTTTTTCCCATTTAGAAAACTGTCGTATTGGAAAAAATGTTCAAATTGGCCCTTATGCAAGAATTAGACCAGGTACACAACTAATGGATGAGTCTAAGGTTGGAAATTTTGTTGAAATTAAAAATTCTAAAATAAATAAAAAATCAAAAGTTAATCATTTATCTTATGTTGGAGACTCAAACATTGGCCAATTAGTTAACGTAGGCGCCGGTACAATTACTTGTAATTATGATGGATCAAAAAAACACCAAACAAAAATTGAAGATGGTGCTTTCATTGGTTCCAATTCATCTCTGGTAGCTCCTGTAACGATTGGTAAAAATGCTTATGTTGGATCTGGCTCAACGATTACAAAAGATGTTAAGGCAAATAGTTTAGCAGTTGAACGATCTATTCAGATGTCAGTAAAAAACTGGTCAAAACGAAAGAAAAAATAGATATATGTGTGGAATTATTGGAATTACATCAAATGAAAATGTATCAGCCAGTATCATAGGTGCTTTGAGAAAATTGGAATATCGTGGGTATGACTCTGCAGGTATTGCCATTCATGAAAGTGATAAAATTTTTCAGAGAAAAGTTAAGGGTAAATTAGATAACTTAGTTAAATCACTTGAGCTTGAAAAGTCTGATGGAAAAACAGGCATAGGACACACTAGGTGGGCAACACATGGCGAACCATCTGAGAGAAATGCTCACCCTCATTCTTCACCATATGTATCTTTAGTTCATAACGGTATTATTGAAAATGCATCTGATTTAAAGAGTCTAGCTGAACTAAGAGAATATTCATTTGAGTCTGATACTGACTCAGAAGTTATAACAGCTCTTTTATCGCATTACAGAAAAGAAGGGTACACTCATATTGATTGTGTAAAAGAAACTATCTCAAAACTAGAAGGATCTTATGCGCTTGCAATCATTTTTAGCGATCAAAAAGAAAGTATATTTGGTGCAAAAAATGGCAGTCCTTTAGTCGCAGGAATAAATGATTCAGGAACTTCTATAGGGTCAGACTCAATTGCACTTAGTTCTTTAGCTGAAAAGGTAAGCTTTCTTGAAGACGGAGATATTGTTGTATGCAATAAAAATATTTTAGAGATATTTAATACTAAAGGTGAAAAAGTTGAGCGTGAATTCGTTGATATTGGATTTGACGAAACTGATATCAGCAAAGGAAACTTTCAACATTTTATGGAAAAAGAAATACATGAACATCCACAAGCAGTTGGAGAGACATTTAAACAATTTATTGATCATGATAAGGGTTTAATCACTGTTAGTGATATTAAATTAGATTTTACTAGTGTTAGTCGAATTCACCTTATTGCTTGTGGAACAGCTTATTATGCTTGTCTAGTTGCAAAATATTATTTTGAAGAATATGCCAGGGTTCCTGTTGAGTGTGATATGGCCTCTGAATATAGGTATAGGAGTCCAGTTTTGGACAAAAATGCACTTTGTATCTTTGTATCTCAATCAGGAGAAACAGCAGATACAAAAGCTGCGTTGGATTATAGTAAATCTCGTGGAATAAAGACACTTAGTATTGTAAATGTAAAAAATAGCTCAATTGCAAGAGAGAGTGATTTTTGTATTTATACAAAAGCGGGAGCAGAAATAGGTGTTGCGTCAACAAAAGCTTTTACTGCACAACTATCAGTTTTGTTATCAATGGCCATTCACCTTGGAACAATAAATAAAACTCTTTCCGAAAATCAAAATAAAGAAATTTGCCATGAGATCATGAAAGCGCCAACTTTGTTAGAAGAAGCTATAAAAAGATCTTATAGTCTTAAAGAGACGGCACAATCTATCATCAATGCAAAAGGAGTAATGTACTTGGGAAGAGGAACATCTTTTCCTTTAGCTCTAGAAGGTGCCCTGAAGTTCAAAGAAATATCTTATATTCATGCAGAAGGGTATCCAGCAGGTGAAATGAAACATGGTCCTTTAGCCTTAATTGAAAAAGATCTTCCAGTGGTTTGCATTGTTCCGCCCGGCGAACTATTTCATAAAACAGTATCAAATATCCAAGAAGTTATTGCTCGAGGTGGTAAGATATTAATGATTACTGATGATGATACTCTTCAATCTGGTTCAGAAAATATATGGCAGGTATTTCGACTGCCTAAATCTCCAAAATCAATTGAGACCATTATCTATTCTGTTCCAATTCACATGCTTGCTTATTATACAGCTGTTGAACTAGGAAATGACGTTGATCAACCAAGAAATTTAGCAAAATCTGTTACTGTCGAATAATTTTGAAATAAATGTCGAATATAATTACAGGAAGTTGTCAATGTGGAAATATAGAGATTGAATTTGATAATAAAAAAGTAATTTCAGCTCATCATTGTTATTGCAAAGATTGTCAAAGATCTACAGGAACTGGAAAAGCAACTATTTTATACATTCCCAAAAAACATTTTTCATCAAATACTGAACTTAAATATTATGAAAGCATTGGATCTCAGGGTATGCATATACAAAGAGGATTTTGTGAAAATTGTGGATCAGGAATTTTAAGTTTTGCAAAAGAATTTCCAAGACTTCTTTTTGTAAAGGCTGGTATATTAAATGACTCAAGTTGGATAAAAGTTGAGTCAAATTATTTCATAGACTCTGCAAGTGAATGGTCAAAACCTGATTTATCTATTAAGAGTTTTAAAGGGAATCCAAATTTTATGTCTAATATTAAGGCAATTTTAAAGTCCCTATAATCATTGAAAATAAATATCTGTTTATGTAGTATCTATATATGACAGCAAATTTAGAAATTAAAGATGATGTTTCCATAATCACTTTAGATGATGGAAAGGTTAATGCTTTTTCACCTGATATGATCAAGCTAATTAACGAGCTGCTAGATAAAGTTCCTGATAATAAAGGCTCACTATTAATTGCTGGTAGAGAGGGGATGTTTTCAGCAGGCTTTGATCTCAAAGTAATGATGTCTAATCCTGAAAATGCTTCTCAAATGGTGAAGTCAGGTTTTGAAATGTTACTTAGAATATTTTCTTTTCCAAGACCAGTAGTAGCAGCATGTTCTGGTCATGCAATTGCGTTAGGAGCATTTCTTTTGTGTAGTAGTGATTATAGAGTTGGATCAAAAGGCAATTTTAAAATTGGTGCAAACGAATTAAGGAACAATATGATTATTCCAACTCCAATCCTTGAAATAGCTAAATTTAAATTAAACAAAGCACATAAACAGAGAGCTTTGCTTAATGCTGAAATGTACGCCATCGAGGACGCTATAGAACCCGGATATTTAGATGAAGTAGTTGCACCTGAAAAAGTATTTGAAGTAGCAATGACTAAAGCAAAGGATCTTGCAACGTTGGCACATCCTCAATATCTTCATACAAAAAAACTTGATCAAGAAGCTATTTTTAAAAAAATAAGTGACGGAATTGAGAAGATAACAGCTTCGTCAATAATGCCCTAGAAACTAAGAAATATGACTCTGAAAATTGATTTTTGGCATAAAAATCAACTGATTTGACATAGACTCTAGTATTTTACTTTATTTAGTACTATAAATCGCAAAAAAACGAATATTACATATTTAATGAAAAAATGGACTGCAAATAGTTGGAGAAATTTTGAGGCAAAGCATTTGCCAGAATATCCAGATCAATCAAAGCTAGATAAAACCGAGGCAGAGCTTAAAACATATCCACCACTTGTTTTTGCTGGTGAAGCTCGCGAACTCAAAAATAACCTAGCTGAAGTATCAGAAGGAAAAGCATTTTTATTACAAGGTGGTGATTGTGCTGAAAGTTTTGAAGATTTTAATGCTGATTACATAAGAGATACTTTTAAAGTTTTATTACAAATGTCAGTGACTCTAACTGCAGCTGGTAATGTACCGGTAGTAAAAGTTGGACGTATGGCAGGACAATTTGCGAAACCAAGAAGCGCTCCTAAAGAAGAAATCGATGGTATTGAATTAGACAGCTACAAGGGTGACATCATAAACGATATGGCTTTTACTGAAGAAGCCCGAGTACCTGACCCAAATCGTATGTTAAGAGCTTATACTCAATCTGCTGCGACTTTAAATTTATTAAGAGCTTTTGCGAAAGGTGGTTTTTCAGATTTAAATAAAGTTCATCAATGGAATATGGGTTTTGTTGATGAAAGTCCTCAAGGAAAAAAATTCAGAGAGCTTGCAGACAAGATTTCAGACACACTAGCATTTATGGGAGCCATTGGTATTTCTTCAAAAACATCACGAAGATTAAGAGCAGTTGATTTTTATACAAGTCATGAAGCACTTTTATTACCATACGAAGAGTGTCTCACAAGATTAGATAGTACTTCAGGTGAAGTATACGATACATCGGCTCACATGGTTTGGATTGGTGATAGAACTCGTGATCCAAAAGGTGCACACGTTGAATTTTGTAGGGGGATAAAAAATCCAATAGGTATTAAATGTGGTCCATCTTTAGATCCTGATGAACTCAAAGAGTTGCTAGACATTTTAAATCCAGAAAATGAAGCTGGACGTATTACTCTTATCTGTCGATTTGGTTCTGAGCAAGTTACAGAATCTTTACCTAAATTAATCAAGCCATTTATAAATAGTGACCATAAGCTTGTGTGGTCATGTGATCCGATGCATGGAAATACTATGAAAGCCAATTCAGGTTTTAAAACAAGACCGTTTGAGAGTGTTTTAAAAGAAGTTAAGGAATTTTTTGATATTCATCATAGTTTTGGAACTTATCCTGGTGGTGTTCATCTTGAGATGACAGGCCAAAATGTTACTGAATGTATTGGTGGAGCTCAAGCAATAAAAGACGACGATCTTTCTGCTAGATACCATACGCATTGTGATCCACGATTAAATGCTAACCAAGCATTAGAGCTTGCTTTCTTGATCTCAGATAGACTCAAAGAGTCAAAAGATCACAATAAATCAAACATTATAATTGCCAAGTAATTGCGACTAAATTATTTAGTTGTAGTATCACTGAAATGACAGAAAAAATTTCTATATTAATTTGCCAAACAAACCCCACAGTTGGGGATATTGATAATAACAAAAAGACTATAAAAAAAATTATCGATGATTATCAATCAGATTTGATAATTTTCTCTGAATTAATGCTTACGGGATACCCGCCTGAGGACCTTATTTTAAAACCTGCATTTATGGAAAAATGTGAAGATGCTATTTCTGAATTGAAATTATATTTAAAAGGAAAAACATCTACAGTAATTCTTGGTACGCCATATAGAGAAGGCGGTAAGCTGTTTAATACTGCATTAGTTTTAAGAGATGGAGAGATCATTGAAAAGCATTTCAAATTAGCGTTGCCAAATTATGGCGTGTTTGATGAAAAAAGAATATTTTCACATGGTGAAAGATTTACTGAAATCAAATTAAAAAATTTTAAAATTGGCCTGTTGGTCTGTGAGGATATCTGGATTGATCAACACATGACCGATCTTTCAAAAAACAATCTTGATTTAGTGGTATCTATTAATGCATCTCCCTTTGATGTAAACAAAATTTCAGAGAGAGAAAGTAAGGCTGTTGACTTTTCTTCAAATGTAGGTGCCCCTTTAGTATATGTAAATCAAGTTGGTGGTCAGGATGAAATAGTATTTGATGGAAATTCTTTTATTGCAAGTTCAGGAAAAATAGTTGCTCAGCTACCACACTGTATATCTTCAATTAATGAATTAACATATGATAGGTCTTCAGGGTTTGACACTGGTGTTGACTTAGAAGTTAAGCAGCATGATAAGCAAGATATTATATATTCAAATTTAATATTAGGCTTAAGAGACTATATAACAAAAAATAAGTTTCCAGGAGTAGTACTCGGTATTTCCGGTGGTGTTGATAGTGCGTTCAGTGCCTGTGTAGCCGTTGATGCTCTTGGCCCTGAGAATGTTATTGGTATTGGGATGCCGTCAAAGTTTACCAGCAAAGAAAGTAACGAAGACGCAGAAGAATTAGCAAATAATCTTGGTTTTAAGCTAGAAAATGTTTCAATTGAGTCTGTTGTTTCTTCATATGATCAAACACTCAGCCCTATATTTAATGGTAAAGAAAAAGATATAACAGAGGAAAATATTCAATCTAGAACTCGCGGAGCAATTTTAATGGCGTATTCAAATAAATTTGGTCATATGGTTCTCACTAACGGTAACAAATCAGAAGTCTCAGTGGGTTACTCTACGTTATATGGTGATATGTGTGGAGGTTTTTCAGTTGTAAAAGATATTTATAAAAGTGACTTGTATAAGCTTGCTGAATGGCGAAACAATAATATTCCGTCAATTTCTGTAATTGATAAAAAAAATGTGATGCCTTTAAATATTATAAATAAAGAACCAACTGCAGAGCTTAAAGAAAATCAAAAAGATAGTGACTCTTTGCCGCCATATGAAGTTTTAGATAAAATTCTTTACCATCTGGTTGAAAAGGAAAAATCTATAAAAGAGATAACCGATATGGGTTTTGATTTTGATTTAGTTAAAAAAGTTGAACATTTACTTTACAGTTCAGAGTATAAGAGAAGACAAGCTGCCCCTGGTGTAAAAATATCCGAGAGAAATTTTGGTTATGATAGAAGATATCCAATAACAAATTCTTTTAGGGATATGGATAATTAATATGACAGTGATTACAAGATTTGCTCCTAGTCCAACAGGACTGTTACATTTAGGTAATATTCGTACGGCACTAATTAATTGGTTATATGCAAGAACTCATAATGGAAAATTTATATTGAGAATAGATGATACAGATCAAGAGAGATCAAAAGATGAGTATATTTCAAAAATAAAATATGACCTTGAATGGTTAGGTATCGACTATGATGATACATTCAACCAATCATCAAGATTTGAGAGATACCGTGAACAGTTTGAAAAGCTAAAGGCTGATGGAAGAATTTATCCATGCTATGAAACACCAGAAGAACTTGAAAGAAAAAGAAAACTGCAAATGGCATCTGGTGGTAAACAAGTCTATGATAGATCATCATTAAGTCTCACTGATGAAGAAAAAAGGGCATATGAAGATGATGGTAGAAAGCCTCATTGGAGATTTTTGCTTCAAACGGAAAGACTAAAATGGAATGACCTTCTTAAAGGAGAACTTGATATTGATTTAACAAGCTTATCAGATCCTGTGCTTTTTAGAGAAGATGGTGTACCACTATATACGTTTTCCTCTGCAGTTGATGATATTGACTATAATATCACTAATGTCATCAGAGGTGACGATCATACTAGTAACACAGCAGTTCAAATTGAAATTATAAATGCAATCGATAAGAATAGGATAACTTTTGCACACCATGCATTATTAAAAGCATCAAGTGGAGATAAATTATCCAAGAGAGATAATGTGATATCTATTGATAGTTTTAGAAAATCTAATCTTGAACCACTTGCTATACTTAGTTTGCTCGCAACAATAGGAACATCTCAATCCATTGAACTTAAAGATAGCTTAAATCAAATAATTAGCGAATTTAAAATCGAAACAATTTCAACATCACCAGGGAGAATTGAAATTGATGTTTTAAATGCATTAAATAAAAAGCAGGTTCAAAAGTTAAACTTTGATGAAGTGAGTGAAAGATTAAAAAATATTGATGAAAAAATTGATGAGAATTTTTGGAATACAATTAGGAGCAATCTTGAAACAGTGGAGGGTGTTAAACAGTGGTCTGATATTGTTTTTGATAGCAAGTTAATAGAGGCTGATGACAAAGAATATATTAATTCTGCTATGGAACTTATACCTGATGAACCATGGGATGAAAATACATGGGAATTGTGGACATCTGCAATAAAGGAAAAAACTGGAAGAAAAGGCAAGGAACTGTTCCTGCCTTTACGTGAAGCGTTTACTGGAATGAGTCATGGTCCTGAAATGAAGCTCTTAATTCAACTAATAGGAAGAGAAAAAATTTTAGAGAGAGTAAAAACTTAAATGCCTTTACAAATTTACGATACTTTTTCAAATGAAAAAAAGCTTTTTGAACCTATCGATCCTTCAAATGTAAGGATGTATGTGTGTGGCCCTACAGTCTATGATTTTCCTCATGTAGGCAATGCAAGACCAGTTATTGTTTTTGATCTATTATTTAGATTGTTAAGAAGAATATATGGTATTGATAATGTCACTTACGTTCGAAATATAACAGATGTAGATGATAAGATAATTACTGCAGCAAGTGAAAATAATGAAGACATAAAATCTCTTACTGAAAGAACAATTAAATTCTTCCATGATGATGCTGATTACATTGGTGCTTTAGAACCTACATTTGAACCAAAAGCGACTGATTATATCAATGATATGATAGACATTATAAGTAACCTCATTGAGAAAGATTATGCTTATGTATCAGAGGATAACGTGTTGTTTTCAGCAAGTAAGTTTTCAAAATATGGCCAACTTTCAGGAAAAAATTTAGAGGAGATGATAGCTGGATCACGTGTAGAGGTTGAGAGTTTTAAAAGGAGTTCGTCAGACTTTGTTCTTTGGAAACCATCAAAGTCTAGCGAACCTGGATGGGATAGTCCCTGGGGCAAAGGTAGACCAGGATGGCATATTGAATGTTCTGCTATGAGTGAAAAACTTCTAGGAAAAAATTTTGACATCCACGGGGGTGGACAAGACTTAATATTTCCTCATCATGAAAATGAAATTGCTCAGAGTGAGTGTGCAAATAATGAAAAATTTGCAAATTATTGGTTACATAACGGTTTCGTTAATGTTGAAGGAAATAAAATGTCAAAGTCAGAAGGAAATTTTGTAACCGTCAATCAATTAAAGCAAAAATATCAAGGCGAAGTTATAAGATTGGCTATGATCTCTACTCACTATAGACAACCACTTAATTGGACTGAGAATAACTTAATCGAATGTAAAAAAACCTTAGATAAATGGTATCAACTGATTTCCGAAAATAATTTTTCTTTTGATAATGAAAAAATCAGTAGCGAGATCATTAATGCTTTAGAGGACGATCTTAATACACCAAAAGCTATCAGCGTTCTTCATCAATTGTATAAAGATTGTAAAAGCAATGATAGAAATACAGTTGAGACCTTTTTAAGTTCTGCAAACTTTCTAGGAATACTTATGCATACTTCCTCTGAATGGTTATCATGGGGTAAAGAAAAATTAAGTATAGACGAAAAACAGATTGAATTATTAATATCTGAGAGGAAAAGCGCAAGAGATAATGGTAATTTTGAAAAAGCCGACAAAATAAGAAACGATCTCGAACATAAAGGCATTTTGCTCGAGGACAATGAAGGTAAAACAACTTGGAGATTTAAATAGGTGAGTGAAAAAATATTCATTTTTGATACAACGTTAAGAGACGGTGCACAAACCTATGGTGTCGACTTTAATGTGGATGAAAAAAAGATTCTCGCCGAGAAACTAGACGAACTTGGCGTTGACTACATCGAAGGAGGCTGGCCAGGTGCTAACACTACAGATACAGAGTTTTTTAATAAAAAACATAATTTTAAAAATTCTGTGTTCACAGCTTTTGGCATGACAAAAAGATCTGGTAGAAGTGCAGAAAACGATCCTGGTCTAGCTTCAATGATTAATGCTGATGCACCATCGGCGTGTGTAGTTGGTAAATCTTGGGACTTTCATGTTGATCTTGCATTAGGTATTTCAAATGAAGAGAATTTAGAAAATATCTCTGAGTCTGTAAAATTTCTTGCTCAAAATAAAGAAGAAGTTCATTTTGATGCGGAACATTTTTTTGACGGATATAAGTCGAATCCAGATTATGCACTTGATTGTCTTATAGCTGCTTTTGAGTCTGGTGCGCGATGGGTGGTTCTATGTGATACAAACGGAGGCACTCTCCCTCATGAAGTCGAACGTATAGTGCTAGAAGTGTGCAAAAAGATTCCAGGCAAAAATATTGGGATACACGCTCATAATGATACAGGAAATGCAGTTGCAAATTCACTGGCAGCGGTGAGAGCGGGAGCTAGGCAAGTTCAGGGAACAATAAATGGTCTTGGCGAGCGGTGCGGTAATGCAAATCTAGTATCTATAATCCCAACGTTTGCTTTGAAGAGAGAATTTAATGAAAACTATGAACTATCAATCAGTAAAAATAAAATTGATAAATTAACTGAATTATCAAGACTTCTTGATGAAATTTTAAATCGAGTACCGGATAGGAGTGCTCCATATGTTGGATCATCAGCTTTTGCTCATAAAGGAGGACTACATGTATCGGCAGTCAACAAGGATCCTAAAACTTACGAGCATATTGAACCAGAGCTAGTTGGTAACTCACGGCAAATTATTGTTTCAGAACAGTCAGGTAAATCAAATATACTTTCAAAATTAAAATCAGCAGGGATTCAAGTTGATGAAGATGACAAGACAATTCAAAAGATTCTCGATAGAGTAAAGGATAGAGAATTTATTGGTTATTCTTATGATGGTGCAGATGCATCATTTGAAATATTGGTCAAAAAAGTTCTTGGTGAGATGCCCTCTTTTTTTGAAGTTAAAAACTTTAATGTAAATGTAAAAAACTCTGGCGAAGAAGGAAGTACTCTCTCACACGCTGAGGTAAGACTTATTTTTAATGGTAAAGAAATAGTTGGTACTGGAGACGGAGTTGGACCTGTAAACGCACTTGATAAGGCGTTACGAAACAATTTTGAGTCAAGTGAATATGCTAGTTCGATAGAGGATTTATCCTTAATTGATTATAAGGTTAGAATTTTAAATACAGGTACTGATGCAACAACAAGAGTTTCAATCGAAAGCTCGGATAAAAATAAGAAAAGCTGGTATACGGTTGGAGTATCAGAAAATATAATAGAGGCATCTTTTAGAGCTCTTATTGACAGCGTTGAATATAAATTACTAAAAGAAAAAGTAGCACCTGTTAAATCTAACTAAGATGTATCTTAAAAATTTATCAATCATTCTTGTCGATACCCAACTGCCTGAAAATATCGGTTTAGTAGCAAGATCAATGTTTAATTTTGGATTTGAAAAACTCAAACTTGTTAACCCTAAGGTAGATTGGCCAAATGAAAAGGCGCTAGCTGTATCTGTTGATGCAAGTTCAATTATTGAGAATGCATCAATATACTCTTCATTAAGAGAAGCCTTGAATGATGAAACCTATTCAATTGCTTTTACTGCTCGTAAGAGAGATATGAATAAAGAATTTTTTAATTCAAATGAGGTAATACAAAATTTATCTAATAATCTAAAAAAAGAAAACATAGCCGTTGTTTTTGGAGGAGAGTCTTCTGGACTGACAAATGATCATCTATCTCTTGTAAGTAAATGTGCTACAATTGATACACACACAAATTTTTCATCATTAAATTTATCTCATGCAGTTAATGTATTTTGCTTTTCAGTTTTTAATTCGCTCACAAAGATTAGTGATAATGCTAGTTTCAATAATGAAATTCAAACTAACCAAAATGATTTGTTATACTTCTTTGACCATTTAGAAAAAGAACTAGAAGAAAGAGGATTCTTTCAGCCCCCAGAAAAAATGACCAAAATGAAACAAAATTTGAGAAATATATTCCATCGAGCTGATCTGAATGATAGAGAAATAGCTACTTTACGAGGTGTTGTAACCGTTTTGACAGAGTACAAAAAAAGCTAGTTATTTAGCGCTTTCTCGTTTGACAATGTTTCAGAAACCAGTATAAACCACGCATCATAACGTATGACAAAAAGAATAGCTCAAAAACACAAAATTGACAGACGCCTAAGCGTTAACCTTTGGGGTAGACCTAAGAGCCCGTTTAACTTAAGGAAATACAGACCTGGTCAACACGGACAGAAGCATACAGGCAAATTATCAGATTATGGTGTTCAATTGAATGCCAAGCAAAAACTAAAAGGTTATTATGGAAATCTTAACGAGAGACAGTTTCGTAACTGTTACAAAGAAGCTATTAGACAAAAGGGTGACTCAGGAGAAAACTTAATTGCAATTCTTGAAAGAAGATTAGATACAGTTGTCTATAGATCAAAATTTGTTCCAACTGTTTTTGCAGCAAGACAATTTATTAATCACGGCCATGTAAAGGTAAATGGTAAACGAGTTAATATTGCTAGTTATTTACTTAAAGAAAGTGATGTTGTTGAAGTTAAAGATAAATCAAGAGAACTTGCCTTAGTTGTTGAATCCCAAAAGAGTCAAGAAAGAGAAATACCTGGGTACATATCAGTGGATGAAAAAAAATGTTCAACAACTTTCGTAAGAGTTCCACAGTTCGCTGAAGTTCCATATGCTACGCAAATGGATCCAAAACTTGTCATCGAGTATTACTCTCGTTAATTAAATCATGAGTGCCTCGCACTGGTTTTCAAAGTCATATTTAGACTCAAGAAAAAGATTTCTTACGTCTATCAACGAACTGAGTGACCTTGGTTATAAAGTGAAGACCGATCATCTTTTAATTGAAGCTAAAGGCTCAGATGAAGAAGAACTTACAATTGATATTGCAGTTGTTGGTTCATTAGAAAATGAAAAAATGCTGATCAGCAGTTCAGGAGTTCATGGAGTCGAGGGATATCCTGGATCAGCAATACAATTGTCAATTATAGATGAAATGAAAAAAACAATCATGTTTGCTGATGTTTGTATTATCTTTATTCACTCCATAAATCCTTACGGTATGTCATGGTTGCGAAGAGTTAATGAAAATAATGTAGATTTGAATAGAAATTTTTTAGAAAAACACCAGGGAGAACCAGAAGGGTACAAATTTATTGATAAATTTGTAAATGCTCCAGGATTGCCGAAAAAGTTTGATCCAACATTTTATATACAAGGCACACAATTACTTGTTAGGTATGGATTTACAAATATAAAGCAATGGTTTGCTCAAGGACAATACACTCGTCCAAAAAGCCTTCAATATGGTGGAGACAAGCTTCAGGAAGGGCCGTCATTAATACTTGAATGGCTGAAAAAAAATTTACAAAAAACAAAGGAAATATTCGCTATAGATCTTCATACGGGCTTAGGACCTTCAGGTTTTGATACCATTCTTATTCCTGAAGATATAAGTGATGAAAAATATAAATTATTAATATCATTATTTAATGGCCATGTAACTTCACTAGACCCAGTAAAAGGGGTAGGTTACAAAATTACCGGAGATATACATGCAGGACTCGTATCCGAATTTCCGTCGATAAATTGGATTTGTATTACTCAAGAGTTTGGAACTTTCAAACCTATGAGTGTTCTCAAGAGTC
>ENA-OSEY01001324-OSEY01001324.1-marine-metagenome-genome-assembly--contig:-NODE-1324-length-17264-cov-4.724967_pt1 | contig 17264 bp, 17 predicted proteins | sample MGYA00248465_ERZ534230 | MGnify/ENA primary metagenome ERZ534230 (study PRJEB26409, sample SAMN06344110) | marine metagenome | isolation source: Sea water from surface | place: Atlantic Ocean:Southern...
GGATGGTACACAGCAACGGCTATTGCAGTCGGAGCACTGTCATCAGCTATTGCTGGTTTTATTGGAATGTACTCGGCAACTCAAGCAAATGTGAGGACTGCAACGGCAGCAGAAAACTCAGGCCAAGAACAAGCTCTATCTATTTCATTTTTTGGTGGCTCAATTATGGGCCTATGTGTCGCATCTATGGGTCTAGTTGGTTTGGGCGGCTTATATTTTTACTTTAGCGGCGCTATGGATGATCCAGACAAGATAGCAAAATCCTTAGAGGGCTTTGGTGTTGGTGCATCTGCAGTAGCACTTTTCTCAAGAGTAGGCGGCGGTATTTTCACAAAAAGTGCAGACGTAGGTGCTGATTTAGTTGGAAAGATTGAAGCAGGCATACCAGAAGACGACCCAAGAAACCCAGGAGTTATTGCTGATAATGTAGGTGACAATGTTGGTGATATAGCTGGTATGGGTTCTGATATATTCGAATCTTACTGTGGAGCAATGATCGCCTCAATGGCTATTGCAGCTACCTATGGCAATACAGATCTAATGTTCCTGCCCCTATGGTTGGCAGCAGCTGGACTTTTCTGCTCTCTGCTCGGAATCCTTATTGTACGAACACAAGTTTCTAAATCTCCAGCTGTAGCTTTGAGATTTGGGACATTTCTCTCACCAATTATATTTTTGGTTTTCGCAGGATTAAGTATTTATTATTCACCTAATATCGAAATGTCTGTTTTCTACTCTGTGCTTACAGGTGCAGTTGGTGGAATTATGATCGGTCTGATAACAGAATATTACACAGGGGGCGATACAGAAGATTCTCCTGTTGGTAAAATTGCTAAGTCTGGGGAAACAGGACCTGCTACAGTAATGATTACTGGCTTGAGCGTTGGGATGCAATCTGTTGTTCTGCCTCTGTTTGTCATTGCAGGTATTATTGGTGTTTCTACATACTTTTCTGGACTATATGGCGTTGGAATTGCAGCTGTAGGTATGTTGGCTACAGTGGGTATAACTATGGCTATAGATGCTTACGGACCTGTAGCTGATAATGCTGGAGGTATAGCAGAGATGAGTGGTATGAAACCTGAAGTAAGAGAAATTACTGACTCATTAGATGAATTAGGAAATACAACTGCGGCAATCGGTAAAGGATTTGCAATTGGTGCAGCAGCATTAGCAGCATTAGCTATTATTGCAGCTTATATGCTTGCAACAGGACTTGAGTCTCTTTCACTCAATGATCCGAGAGTGCTTATGGGTATGTTCATTGGTGGGACAATACCATTCTTAGTTTCATCCATCACAATGACGGCTGTCGGAGATGCAGCTTTTGAAATGATAGAAGAGATTAGAAGACAATTTAGAGAAATACCAGGCCTGCTGGAAGGTAAAGCAGAACCAGACAATGCTAAGTGTGTTGATATAGCAACTAAGGCAGCGCTGAACAAAATGCTTCTACCAGGAGCAATTGCTATTGGTTCGCCAGTCGTTGTTGGATTTGCTCTAGGGCCAGTCCATCTTGGCGGTATGCTTGCAGGAGCACTATTAGGTTGTGTGCTTATGGCATTAATGATGGCAAACGCAGGTGGAGCTTGGGATAACGCTAAGAAGTTTGTTGAGAAAGGAAACTTTGGTGGTAAAGGCACAGACACTCATTCAGCAACAGTAGTTGGTGATACCGTTGGTGATCCATTCAAGGATACCTCTGGACCTGCTATGAACATTTTAATTAATGTGATGGCTATTGTTAGCTTGGTGATAGCACCACTCTTATAAGAAATAAGTTTCAACATGGAATTTGTTTTGACTGTCTTAGCTTGGGCATGTGTAGCTATTGGGGGTTGGTACTTTACTCAAGCAAATCCGAAAGTAAAAGAAAAGTTTCAAAAGAGTTTTCATATCATCTTAATGATTGCTTTAGTCTTTGTGATATTTGTGCTGATCCAGCACTCCCTATAAGCTCTTTTATTAATCAAGCATTTGAGAACTAAACGTCAGAGAGTTCTAGATGAGCTGGGAACCACCTTTCAACTATTCTTCTTTGTTGTTCAACAGGTAGTTTTATAACTTCTTGGGCAAGTCGCTCAGCTTCTCCTTGTAATTCTTCATTCGCTAGTAAGTCAAAAAAAGTAAAGCTAGGCTGACCTGTCTGGGATAGCCCAAGAATATCACCAGGCCCTCTTAACTTGAGATCCTCCTCAGCGATGACAAAACCATCATTTGTTTCTGTAATTATTTGCAAACGCTTTTCAGGCAACTCTGTAAGAGAATCATTATGCATTAAGATACAGAAGCTTTCCTTCTCTCCTCTACCTACCCTACCTCTTAATTGATGTAGTTGGGCAAGCCCAAAGCGTTCAGAGTTTTCTATCACCATAATATTGGCATCTGGCACATCAATACCGACTTCAATTACTGTGGTAGCAAGAAGTATTTTGGTTTTCTTTTCTTTGAAGTCAGATAAAATCTTTTGCTTATCCATATCTTTCATTTTGCCGTGAATAATTTCATAGTCTTGAGAATCAAATTCCTTCTTCAGTATTTTCTCTAAATCTTCAATGCCAATGAGTTCACTTTCACTTTCATCTATGAGAGGACAGACCCAATAAACTTGTGAGTTTTTATTAATAGCGCTTTTAATCCTGTTTATCAGAGCATCTCTTCTATTATTAGGAAGTGTTGTGGTGACTATTGGAGTTCTGTTTGGTGGTAAAGACTTAATGGTAGATATATCTAAACCTGATAAGACGCCCATTGCCATAGTTCTTGGTATTGGTGTTGCAGATAAGAGTAATTGGTGTGGATAATCTTCTGCCTTTTCTTTTAACTTAAGTCTTTGACTCACACCAAACCTATGTTGCTCATCATATATGACTAGAGATAAATCTTTATAGGTGACACCTTCTTGGAAGACAGCATGGGTACCAATAATTATTTTTGTTTTTCCTTCAGCAATATTCTGATAAATTAATCTTTTTTCTTTTACAGGAATTTTAGAAGTAAGTAATTGAACTTCTTCTTCACCAAACCACTCAATAAAATTCTGATAATGCTGATTTGCTAAAATGGTAGTTGGTGCAAGAATAGCAACTTGTTTTTTGTCCTCTACAACATGCGCTGCAACTAAACCTGCAACAATGGTCTTACCCGAGCCTACATCTCCTTGAAGCAACCTTAACATTGGAGTTTGAGTGGCTATATCATCACTTATTTCTTCATAAGCTGAGACCTGATCGTCCGTTAATTTGAAGGCTAAACCTGAATTAATCTCTTTTGCTAATTTATTGTTTTTGAAAGCGCTAGTTATTCTGTTTTTATTCTGTTCTCTAATGGATAAATAGCTAATTTTGTTTGCAACCATTTCTTCAAGACCTATTCTCTTTCGAGCTTCTGAGTTTCCACCCACTAGAAAATCGTTAATATCACTTTTTGGGTCAGGAGCATGAACATTAATAATGGACTCATTTAGATTCGAAAAATTATGTGCAGGCATTAAGTCAGTGACTTCGATTTTGTCTTCTTTGATTAATTCAATAGCTTCTGACATTAGTTTTCTCATCTTTTGATGAGTAATACCTTTGGTAAGTGGATATTTCGCTAGGATTTGTGGTTTAAATTCATCATTTTTTACTATTTCATATTCTGGATGAACAGTCTCAAGCCCATACCTACCCAAACGAGATGATCCAGAGACTTGTATTGATGTTCCTTCTTTAAATACATTCCTCAGGCCAGGAAAATAATAAAAGAATCTTAAATATAAATGTCCGGTATTGTCTTTTATTTTGACCAAAAGCATTTTTCTTGGGACAAATGTTTGTGAAACTTTTTCTATGACACCCTGCACTACAAAATCTTGGTTTGGCTCTAGTTCAGCAATTTTTTTGAGGATTGTTCTATCCTGATAGCCAATAGGAAAGTGAAAAAGCAGATCCTCAATAGTTTTTATTCCGAGCTTTGATAATGTGGATGATAATTTTTCACCCACGCCTTTAATCGTTGAAACTAATAATGATGATGCTTCAATCTTTTGATCTGTAGACATATCTATTTATTATTATGTTTTAGAGAAAAAAATGAAAATTTTAGTTATAGGTTATGGTGAGTTAGCAGAAGAATTTGCAAAAGTAAGATCAGATTTTGATTTTGTTGGTATTAAAAGGTCAGGTTGTTCACAATTGGCAAACGTAAATATGGTCAATTGTGATTATTCACTAGGGTTGCCTGAGCAAGTTACAAAAGATAACTATGATTGGGTTATTTTCTTTCCAAAAACTTCAGGAAATAGTCCTGATGATTATAAAATCGGATATCTTTCTCAAATGACTGCTATAAACGAACATTTTCCCTCAGCGAAAAAGATATTTATCTCATCGACCAGAATTTATTCCGGCTATTCCAATATAATTGTGGATGAAAACACCCCTCCAAAACCTAGTGATGAGCAAGGAGAAATAATAGAGCTGTATGAAAGCGAAGCACTCAAGCATGGCAATAACTTTGTACTTAGATTAGGTGGCCTAATTACTCACAATTCAAATTTTGTGAAGTTAGTTCTCGATAAACAACTTTTTTTAGATAACAAATATATAAATGGAATTTTTATTTCAGATGTCATAAATCTGATGGCAAAAATTATGCAAGTAGGCATAGACCAACAGCTCATAAATGTAATCATGCCAAAATATATGAAATATTCAGATTTTGATTCAGCATTTAAGGGCGAGCCTGTAAACGCTGCAGTAAAATCTATACACTACAATGATGCAGCAAAATTTAAAATTAAAAGCATCAAAGAGATAATATGAAGAGCATGACAGGCTTCAGTGAAGCGAGTTTAAATAAAGATGGTATTCAATTTAAATGTTTTGTTAAATCATTAAATAGTCGCTTTATTGAAGTAAATATCCGGCTTCCAAATAACCTTAAAAAACATGAAGGCTGGATTAGAGATTTAATAAAAAAGAATTTTGCTCGCGGTAAAATTGACCTAGATTTACATTACACATCTCCACCCAAAGAACATTTGAAAATGTCAGATAATTTTTTAAAACTGGTCAAGCAAAATGAAAAGAAGGCTAGATTAAAAGGACTTAAATTAGTTGATTCTTCCTACCTTGATCTTTTGAAATTAAGAGACTCTATTCAAAGCGATTATGTTTTAAGCGAGACATCCTTAAAAACATTAATAAAAAAATCTTTATTCAATTTGCAGAAAAATCGTTTTGAAGATGGAAAGTCAACGAAAAAAGATATGAGCAGATTGCTCGCAAAGATGCTGAAATCAGTAGGTAAAATTGAAAGAATGGAAAAACAAAACACAAAACATGTTCAAAAAAAGTTCGAGAGGTTGAAAAAGGAATTCCAAATTAAGAATAAAGAAATAAATATGAATGAAATTATTTCATCTTTCAGCAAAGCTGATATAAATGAGGAGGTTGTGCGATTTAAATCACACTTAGATTTAGTTTTAAAACTAATAAACTCCAAAGATTTAATTGGAAAAAAATTAGATTTTTATTCCCAAGAGATGCTTAGAGAAATCAATACACTTAGTTCAAAAGCAATGATTGCTGAAATTAAAAATGAAGCGGTAGAATTAAAAAGCCACATTGAAAAAATGAAGGAGCATGCACAGAATGTCGAGTAATTTATTTATTATTACGGCACCCTCAGGAGCTGGTAAGACCACACTCATCAAAAAAGTTCTTGAGTATGCCCAAAGTCATGATGAGAAGGTTTTATTGTCTGTCTCACATACTACAAGACCCCCTCGTGATGGAGAAAAACATGGTAAAGACTATCTTTTTATTTCAGAAAATGAATTTAAGAAGAATATTGAGAATGGCGAGTATATTGAGTATGCCAATGTCCATGGTAATTACTATGGAACACCTAAGTCTGAAATAGATAAAGACGAAAATAAAAATTTCAAAATATTGTTGGAGATTGATTGGCAAGGAGCATTGCAAATAATGGATCACTACCCAGATGCAGAAAGTGTTTTTATCTCACCGCCTTCAGTTGATGAATTACGTAAGAGACTTATGGAGCGAGGTCTTGATTCAGAAGACGTTATTAATCGTAGAATAGAGGGAGCACAATTAGAAATGGATAAATCAATTCATTTTAAGCATCAAATAACCAATATTTCACTAGACATAGCAACTAAAAACCTTTTAAATATCATGTTCAGAGAAAACCATGGCTAGAATTACAGTAGAAGATTGTTTAGAAAAGGTCGAAAGTAGATTCGATCTAGTTCTAAAAGCGTCAGAAAGAGCTAGAGATTTAATCTCAACTAGTGCTGAGCCCTTAGTTGAACCTGAAAATGATAAGCCTACTATCATCGCATTAAGAGAGATTGCCGAGGGTGTACTTGACGAAGACTATGTTCCGCCAAGTGACACTGAAGAAGGTGACACTGAAGAAGAATTTCTTGATAATGTTGATGAGGAGTAGAAAAATCATTGTTCGAATCAATAAGTCTCTTTAATAAACCAAAAACTTCGCGTTTAAGTGGAGAGCTCGATCAATTATCTAAATTATATTTAAACCCTCTATCAAATCAGAAGATAAAGAAAGCTGTCGATTTTGCTGATAAAGCTCATGAAGGACAATTTCGTAAAAGTGGTGAGCCTTTTCTAATACACCCTATTAACGTTGGTCTAATACTCGCTTCCTTAAAAATGGATGCTGACACAATTATTGCTGGGTTGTTACATGATGTAGTTGAAGATTGCGAAATTTCTTTAAAAACAGTAAAAAAAGAGTTTGGTACAAATGTAGCGAAGTTAGTTGATGGGATGACTAAATTACTTCAGCTAGACGATAAGCTGAAAGACCAAAGCCAAGCAGAATATTTTCAAAAAATGGCACTGGCTACTGCAGAAGATGTTCGTGTTGTAATCATAAAACTTGCTGATCGCTTGCATAATCTTCAAACCATTGAGCATTTGCCCAGAGATAAACAAATAAAAAAAGCTAAAGAAACACTAGAGTTATATGCTCCTTTAGCACATCAAATTGGCATGCATAAAATGGCAACTGAATTAGAAGATCATTCTTTTAAAACAATTCATCCCTTTCGACACAATCTTATTGAACAAGCTTTAAAGAAAAATGAGCTAAACAGGAAAACTTTAATTTCTAAGGTGAAAAAAACACTTAAAGCGAAATTTAAGAAAAATAAATTGGAAGCAGGCACTAAAGGCAGAAGAAAAAGAATTTACAGTATCTATCAAAAGATGAGAGCCAAACAAAAATCTTTTGCAGATATATATGATGTTTTTGCTTTCAGAGTAACCGTTGAGAAAGTTGAAGACTGCTATAAGGTTTTAGGAATCATTCATAATGTGTTCTCTCCAATATCCGGTAAATTTAAAGACTACATAGCTGTACCTAAGATGAACGGTTATCAGGCGCTTCATACTGTAGTTATGACATTCGACGGAGTGCCTATGGAGGTACAAATCCAAACTTCTGCAATGGAAACTTTTGCGAATTATGGAATTGCTTCACATGGATTATATAAAACGAAAGTCAATGATGACCAAGTAAAAGCAAAATCTAGACAATTAGTTCAAAGACTCACTGACATGAGTAAGAGGAGTTCATCTTCTTTAGAGTTTTTAGAAAGTCTCAAAACAGACATGAAGGGAAAGGAGGTGTATGTCTTTTCTCCTAACGGCAGAATATTTTCATTAAAACAGGGGTCTACAAGCATTGATTTTGCTTATGCAGTTCACAGCAGTCTAGGTAATTATTGCCTCTCATGTGAGATTGATAAGAAGCTTTCTCCTTTATCAACAGTCCTTAAAAGCGGTCAAACTGTTGAAATTATCAAAGGTAAAAAGAAAACTGTTAATCCAGCTTGGTTAAATTTTGTCATTACTTCCAAGGCAATAACAGAAATAAAAAAAGAACTTAAAAAAGTGAAAATAAGTGATGCAAGAGTTCTGGGTAAAGATCTCCTCGAGGATAGCTTACAAGATGCAGGAATTGAGTTAAGTGAATATCCAAATGAGCAATTGAAGGGAGTATTTAACCTTCTGGGCGTGAGGTCGTTAAACCAACTGCTTGTAGACATTGGATCGGGCAGAAAAAGAAGTAATTTGGTTTCCCAGAGTTTTGCTGAGGGTTTAAGAGGCTCTTCAGCATCCAAAGAAGTTGCCTCCGAACTAAAAATTGGATCTTCCAAAAAATATGGAGCAATCAAATTTCCAGAATGCTGTTATCCCGTTCATGGCGATCCTTGTTTAGCTGTTCACAATGAACTTGGCATAACAATTCACAGAGATAATTGTGAAAACTTAAAAGGATTTTTAAACACACCAGGCAGATGTTCAAATATCAATTGGGAAAAAAATGATGACTCAGAATATCTAGCAGCTTTGACAATGAGTCTAGTCAATGAACCCGGAGCATTAGCTGATGTATCAAAAATAATTTCCAGTAATGAATCAAATATACAAAGCGTTTTGACTAAAACGCTTGATGAAAATTTTATTGAACTTACTGTAAAAATCTTAGTTAGAGATATTGAGCATTTAGATACAATCAACTCAAAATTAATGAAAAATAAAACTGTAACAAACATTGAGAGAAAATTAACTTGAATAAGATTTCTGATATAGCCAGTCTTGAAAAAGATTTTATAGATAATATTTTTGACCTTACTTCTAATATACGTAATAAGTGGCCGAAAATTGAGCAAGTTGGGGCTGGCAAAACAGTTTGTTTTTTATTTTGGGAACCAAGCACAAGAACTAAACTTTCTTTTGAGCATGCTGCGAAAAGATTGGGTTTTAACGTTTTAGATTTTTCTCCAGAAAGCTCTTCATTAAAAAAAGGAGAATCATTTGAAGACACAATTCTTACTTTGCTTGCAATGAAAGTCGATGGCTTCATTATTAGACATCCTGAGGATCATATTTCAAAAAAAATTATATCTATGCTTCCAGAAGATGTTTTCTACATCAACGCTGGAGATGGCAATCATGCTCATCCCACACAAGCAATGTTGGATGTATATACGATGAAAGAAAAGTTTGATGACTTATCTACTATGAAGCTAACAATACTAGGAGATGTAAATCATTCAAGAGTAATTCCATCGCAGATTGAGCTCTTAAAAAAATATTCATGTGCCAACATTAATTTTGTTGGACCTGAATCGCTTATATCAAAAAAATTCTCACCATCTTTTTCAGAAATTTCAAAAAATTCCCTAGCAGATAGGGATATTTTATTTATTCTCAGAGTTCAGAAAGAGAGATTTAAAGATGATGATGGTCTGGATGAAGCAGGCTTCATTAAAAATTTCCAAGTTAATAACGAATTTCTTAAAAATTCTGGTTTCAATGGTTTTTTGATGCATCCAGGCCCTATGAATATAGACGCAGAGATAACTAGAGAGGCAGCTAATAGTGAAAATTCATTAGTTCTAAAACAAGTGGAAAATGGACTGTACCTTAGAACAGCTTTGTTAAGTCTTATTCTTTAAAATTCTTTCGGTGGTATCAACAATAACTATTGTAGACTGATCAATTTCTAAGTTAACTTCATCACCAAAAACTAAATTATCTAGATTAGTAGTTTTTAGTGTTTCAGGTATTAAATGAATCTGAAATCTGGAATCATGTATTTTTCCAATTGTAATGCTGCAACCATTTATTCCTATATAGCCCTTCTCAGAAAGATATTTTGACCACTCTGGTGATGTGTCAATGACTATATCTTTTGAATCTCCAACAATCAGCACTTCTTTGACTATACCTTTTAAGTGAATATGACCTGACATTAAATGGCCTCCAACTGATCCGCCAAAAGACAAAGAAGATTCTATATTTACATATGAACCTTTAGCATAATTTTTTATTATGGTTCTATCTAAAGTCTCTTTTACCGCGTCAAATGTTAAAGAACTATTAGTTTTTTTTGTTATGGTTAAACAAACACCATCTACCGAAACACTATCACCAACCTTTTTATCTTTAGCGAAATCCACAGAACAGCTAATCGTGATAGTTAAATGCTCATTTCCTTCTACCAAAGAGTCAATTATTCCTATTTCTTGAACAATTCCACTAAACATCTTCACCTCTGAATTTATCTCTATAGTTTTTTATGCTTTCAAGGACACTTTCATCAATTATTTCATCAGCATCTAATAAATCATCCAGAGAAATTATTGAAAGAATATCAAGACCCTCATCTATTAGCTCTGAGGATGCCATTAGTTTTGAATTTTGGCCTTGTTCTTGACGGTCTAAGGTAACCAATGCGCCTGCAACATTTACATCATAATTTCTCAAATAATCTAGAGCCTCTCTTATTGCTAAGCCAGAAGAGATAACATCATCAATTATTAGTACATTGCCTTTTGGTAGAGCTCCAATAAGTGAACCTCCTTCTCCATGATCTTTAACCTCTTTTCTGTTGAAACATATTGGCGTATTTTTTTCTTTACTAAGTTTAGTAGCTAAGATTGATCCAAGAAAAATACCTTTGTAAGCTGGTCCAAAAATCATATCAAACTCCAAGTTCGAATCTTTAACTTTTGCTGCCAAAATTTCTCCTAATTTATCCAAGGAGCCATGTTCAATTAGGGCAGAAGCATTGAAAAAGTAAGGACTTTTTCTACCAGACTTTAGAGTAAATTCACCAAATTTTAGAGCATTAGCCTCTAAAGCAAGTGTTAGAAAGTTTTTTTGATAATCTTTCACTTAAGGTTTAATAATTTCTTTTTGTAATTTAAATAGGTCTTTGATTCCACTCTCAGCTAAATCCATAAGTCCATTAAACTGCTCTTTGGTAAATGCTTTTTCTTCGCCTGTTCCTTGGATTTCAATAAAGTCTAAATTATCGTTCATAACTATATTTACATCACACTCAGCATTACTGTCTTCTTCATAATTTAAATCAAGTATCAATTCATCTTTATAAACACCAACACTAATTGCAGCAACTAGGTTATTAATAGCATTTTCTTTGCCAATTTTATTCAAGGCTTTACATAGAGCGATCGTTCCCCCTGTAATTGATGCTGTTCTAGTACCACCATCAGCCTGAATTACGTCACAATCAATAGTAATTGTATAGCCTGTTAGTTGATCTAGATCTACTACTTGCCTTAATGACCTTCCAATCAATCTTTGTATTTCCATCGTTCTACCAGATTGCTTTCCTCTTTGAGCTTCACGATTCATTCTTTCGTTTGTTGAGCGGGGTAACATGCCATATTCTGCTGTCACCCATCCAGTTTTTTTATCTTGCATCCACCGTGGTACAGCTTTCTCTATACTTGCATTACAAATTACTTGCGTGTCTCCAAATTTTATCAAAGCAGAGCCCTCAGCATGTTTATTAAACTCAGGAATAATGCTGACTTCTCTCATTTGATCATTTTTACGTTTGTCTAATCTATGCATAGCTAATTTTGTTGTTTACTATTATACAGTCAAGGAATAAATAGATGATAAAGAAATTACTACTACCATTTTTTACAGTATTTCTTCTTGGATGTAGCGACCAAACAGTCTCAATTTTCCAGAATGAGGCGGAAGGCTCTGTCACAAACTTTGAAGAAAATTTACACGGAACATATGCATCAACTTATAAGCCACTTGCATCTGAAAATATTGTCATAAGAAATGCGACCGTTTTTGATGGAAACGGAAATAAATTTCAAAACTTTGATGTACATTTTTCTGATGGAAAAATTCAGGCTATAGGTTTGAGACTAGTCGCTGATGGAGCACAAGAAATAGATGGCACTGGAAAATTTGTTACCCCAGGAATTATAGATAATCACTCACATATGGGTGTATATCCTGCTCCAAGTGTCAGAACAAGCAGTGACGGTAATGAAGCAACTAATCCTGTTACCTCAGAAGTTTGGGCAGAGCATAGTGTTTGGACACAAGACCCACAATATAAGTTGGCATTAGCTGGAGGGATTACAACTTTTCATGTCTTACCAGGGTCGGCAAATCTTTTTGGAGGTAGAGGCGTAACTCTTAAAAATGTTTCGGCAAATACTGTTCCAGAAATGAAATTTCCTGATGCTCCTCACTCTTTAAAAATGGCATGTGGTGAAAATCCAAAACGGGTCTATAGTTCAAGAGGACCCTCGACAAGAATGGGTAATGTTGCTGGCTATAGAAATGCCTGGATTGGTGCAGAGAATTATAAAGAACAACTTGAACGTGATCCAAGCCATAGAGATATAAGAAATGAGACTTTGGCAGGTGTGCTTGACGGAGAAATTCTAGTTCATAATCATTGCTACAGGGCAGATGAAATGGCCACAATGATTAATATTGGAGAAGAATTCGGATATAAAATTTCTACTTTTCATCATGGAGTAGAGGCTTACAAAATAGCAGATCTTCTTGCTGACGAGGGAATATGTGCAGCTCTTTGGGCAGACTGGTGGGGTTTCAAACATGAGGCATATGACATGACCATTGCAAACATAGCTATAGTTGATCAAGCAAGAGATGGTACTGGATGTGCAATAGTTCATTCAGATGATGAAAGTGGTATTCAAAGACTTAATCAAGAGGCTGCTAAAGCTCTAGCAGCTGGAAGACGTGCTGGTTTTGAAATCTCAGAGGGCAGAGCCATGACTTGGATAACAAAAAATCCAGCAAAGTCTTTAGGCATTCTAGAACAAACTGGAACCTTGGACATAGGAAAAGATGCTGATGTTGTTATTTGGAGTGGAAATCCTTTTAGCATCTATACAAAAGCAGAACAAGTTTATATTGATGGTGCTCTTGCTTTTGATAAAGCAACTAACTTTATGCCTCATACTGATTTTGATCTTGGTGTGAAAGAATGGGAGGACAAATAATGAAATTTATAAAAATTTTGGCTCTTATACCTCTTTTAGTATTCTCTCATGCTGAAGATATGTATCTGATTAAGGGTGGAATAACTTTTTTACCTGATGGTAGTTTCGCTAAAAAAGATATCTTAGTAGATGAGGGCTTAATAATTTTAGTAGAAGACAATATTGGTGATGTGGGAGCTGAAAATATCATAGATGCTAATGGCAAATACGTTACACCTGGTTTGATAGTGTTTTCATCTCTTGGATTGCTAGAATTAAGTTCTCTGCCAGAAACTAATGATACTTCTTCTAATATCTATAATGCTGGTTTTGATCCTAGCAAAGCTTACAACCCTTTTTCACAAGCAGTAAGACTCAATAGAGCTAAAGGTGTTTCATCAACTGTTCATGTGCCTCAAGCATCTGGTTATTTTTCAGGATTATTAACATACACAAAGATAAACGAGGGCTACAAACAAAAGAAACAGGGCCCACTGGGACTAGTTACAAGTTTTGGTCAATCATATGATGACTCGAGAGCTGCAAATTTATTATTCATGGAAGACCTTTTTAATTATGTACGTACAAATAAAGATGATAATTATGCAGATATGACACAATTTATGCTTGGAACGGCAAATGATTACAAATTTACGAGCAGAGATTTCAAAGCATTATTAAAAGTTCTGAATGGTGAAATACCACTAGTAGTTAAAGTTAGCAGAGCGACAGATATTTTAAATGTTTTGAAGTTTGCTGAGAGTCAGCAAATTGATCTTGTTTTATGGGGAGCTGCCGAGGCACATATGGTTGCAGATGAGATAGCCAAAGCAGATGTGCCAGTAGTATTAGATCCTTTAGATAATGTACCAAGAACATTTGATTCATTAAATTCAACTTACGAAAATGCTATTCGATTAGATCAAGCAGGTGTAAAAATGGCATTTTACTATTCACAAGGAGCTGGATCTCATAATGCATATCTCGCTACTCAATCGGCTGGTAATTCTGTTGCAATGGGCCTTGATTACGCTACAGCAATGAGATCAATAACTTCTAATCTTGCAGAAATCTTTGGGTTGGTAGGTGTGGGCTCTCTAGCACCTGGTTACGATGCAGACTTAGTGGTATGGGATGATGATCCGTTAGAGTTAATGACTAATGTAGAAAATCTTTTGGTAGATGGAATGGATCAAGATTTATCTAATAGGTATGAAGAGCTTACTGAAAGATATATGAAGGAAAAAGAACTCCCTAATTCTTATAGATCAAGAGAGTAACTCTTTAACAAAAGAACTAGCTTCAGACATCTCTGCATTTGGATGTTTTGTTTTAAGCTCCTTCATTACATTACCCATTTCTTGCATGCCGCTAAAGCCTTTTTCAGAAATTATTTCACTTATAGCTTCTTTCAATGCATCACCACCTAAAGCTTGGGGTAAATATGTCGCCAGCAAATCAAGTTCTTTTTGTTCGATTTCCTCTAAATCAGGCCTTCCACCATCTTTATATTGCTGAATAGAATCTTTTCTTTGTTTTGCCATTCTTTTTAAAATAGCAACAATATCTTCATCAGCAGGATCTTTCCTATTATCAACTTCAAATCTTTTGATCTCAGATGTAACTAATCTCAATGTGTCTCTGACAAACACATCTTTGTTGAGCATTGCTTGTTTCAGCTCAGCATTTATTTGATCTTTTAAGACAGACAACTTTACTTAAGTTTTGAGAAAGAGTCTTTCATAACTCTTTTATAGTTTCTTTTAACTGCCGCAGCAGCTTTTCTTTTTCTTTCTTCAGTAGGCTTCTCAAAAAATTCTCTTTTTCGAACTTCAGTAACAATACCTGCTCTCTCACAAGCTCTTCTGAATTTTCGTAAACCTACATCAAAAGATTCAGTTTCTTTAATTTTTATACTTGGCATAATGTAGTGTGTATTTTAAGGATAAATATAAAAGAATCAACAATGTTAATCTTAGGTATTGAAAGTTCTTGTGATGAAACTGGTCTAGCTCTATATTCAGAGGACGAAGGTCTCATCGCACATATGGTCAATTCTCAAGTTGAATTATTTACAGAATACGGCGGTGTTATTCCTGAAATAGCTGCACGAGACCATAGCGTAAAGATAATTAACATCCTCAAAACTTTACTAAAAAAAGCTGATAAAAATTTGCATGATATAAATCTAGTAGCATACACAGCTGGGCCAGGCCTTATAGGCTCTCTAATGGTTGGTGAAACTGTAGCTAAAACCATTTCTAATATTTTAGATATAGAGTTGCTTCCAATTAATCATCTTGAAGGACATATTCTTGCACCTGGTTTGGAGGATGATAACTTACAAACACCATATTTATGCCTACTGGTCTCTGGTGGCCATACACAAATAATTAAATGTTCAGAGTATGGAAATTATCGAATACTTGGAGAGACTATCGATGACGCTTGTGGTGAGGCTTTTGATAAAGTGGGCAAGTTATTAAATTTAGAGTATCCCGGCGGCCCTAAAGTATCAAAACTTGCAGAAGGTGGTGATCCTACAAGATTTAATTTCCCAAGAGCATTGATGAAAGATAGAAACTTGAATTTTAGTTTTAGTGGGCTAAAGACAGCAGTTTTATATGCTTTGGACGATCTTGAAGAAAAAGATTATCCAGATGTAGCTGCATCTTTTCAAGAAGCTGTCATCGATGTCCTTATTAAAAAATTAACATATGCTATTGAGGAAACAGGTATTAAAAAACTTGTTTGTTCTGGGGGTGTTGCAGCAAATAGACTTCTGAGGGAAAGACTTACAGATATGTGCAAAACATCAGAGCTTGAAGTGAGTTATCCAAAGATGGAATTTTGCACAGATAATGCTGCTATGATTGCATATGCAGGATTTATTAGAAAGAAATATAATCTTAAAGAGTATCCAACAAAATATGCCAGACCTAGATGGCCATTAGGAGAGTTATATGATTAAAAAAGATCGAATATATGTGGAAGATCTTCGTGTCAAAGGAACAATTGGCATCTTTGATTGGGAAAAAAAGATTAAACAGGAAATTAGCCTTTCTTATGAAATAGATCACGATAATTTATCAGCTTCAAAAGAAGATAAGATTGAGGCAACGACTGATTACAAAACAATTACAAAAAAAATTATTTCCTTTATTGAAGAAAATAAATTTGAGCTTGTTGAAACCTTTGCAGAAAAAATTGCTGAAATGGTCATCAAAGATTTTGATGTAAATTGGATTAAGCTTAGAGTTTCAAAGCCTGGTGCACTTAGATTCTCCAAAGACGTGGGGGTAATAATAGAACGAACCTCAGAAGACTATGAATAAGTTTTATGTTCTTGTTGGTTCTAACATTAATCCTCATAAGAATGTTAATAAAGGCCTAGATCTCATCAAAAAAAATAATGAAATCATTTTGGAAGCTGTGAGTAGTGAATATATCTCGAAAGCTGTGGGAATGGATGGTAATGATTTTTTAAATTTAGCACTAAGATGTGCTACAAAGCTAAGTTTCAAAGATAGCCTTAAGTTACTTAAAGACATTGAAGCCTCTTGTGGTAGAGAAAGAGATCCTAATAATAAATTTACGCCTCGCACCCTCGACTTAGATATTATTGTATGGAACGATTTTGAAGGAGTCATTGATGGTTATGAATTACCAGATCCTGATATAAAAAAATACGATTTTATTCAGATACCTTTAGCAGAAATCTTGAACTAAATTATTCAAGTGTTGCTCGTATTCTTTGCTGCTCTGTAAAAATGAATCTTTGACTTAGAGGATCCCAGAAGACAAAAGCTTCTTGTTGTGCAATTTTGCTTGCTTCTAATGCAACATCTTTATTCATTACTCGTAGAGGCTGATTATTTTCTTTTAAATAATTTAGATAAGCTTTCAAAGATATTTTTTCATACTCACTCATCGTATAGTAGTAATCACTTTCCAAGGTTATATAAGGGTCTATATCATTAATAATTGTTTCATACTCAGTAACTGCTAAGTCTCCATAAATTTCAAAAAATTGAATGGCTTGCTCTTCACTCACTAAATTAATATTCGCTCCGTTCGAAAGCACCAAAGATGCATAAATATCAAATGAATATCCCTTTTCGGTTAAACACTTTATTACTGATGACTTAAGTACAAAAGCTTTAATGCTGCTGTCTGCTGTTACATTTTCCTCAATTGAAGCTCTTTCACTTTCTGCTGTTATAGCACCCAGTAAAACTATTGGACCAATAGTTGCAGCTAAAGAACTTGCCACACCTGCGGCAGCTGTTGTGCCCAGTCCAGCTATTGCTCCACCCGAAGCACCAAGAGAACCTGCAATTGGACCCAAGATTGCGATTGCTAGAATACCAGCTGCTAGAGCACCAACTCCTACAGCAGCGGCACCACTTGCCACGACTTCTTCTGCCCC
>ENA-OSEY01001327-OSEY01001327.1-marine-metagenome-genome-assembly--contig:-NODE-1327-length-17241-cov-4.002680_pt1 | contig 17241 bp, 18 predicted proteins | sample MGYA00248465_ERZ534230 | MGnify/ENA primary metagenome ERZ534230 (study PRJEB26409, sample SAMN06344110) | marine metagenome | isolation source: Sea water from surface | place: Atlantic Ocean:Southern...
CCTGAAGAAGCTGAATCTGACCCTCATATTAAATCAAGAGAAATCTGGGTTCGAGAAAATGGCTTCTTGATGGCTTCCGCTGCACCGCGGTTTGATGAAAAAAGGCCAAAGGCCCTTAAATCTGAGATAACAATTGATAAAAAAGATATTATTTCTGACTGGACTTGAGAGAAAATAATTATGTTACAAAAGCTAAAAGACCTTGATGAACTCATGAATCGGCGCTTTTCCTGTCGTGGATTTTTAAAAAAAGAGGTTGATCAAAAATTTATAGATCAAATAATTGAGACGGCTCAAAAAGTCCCATCTTGGTGCAACTCGCAACCTTGGCAGATTATTTTACTCCGGCATGAGACACGAGAGTTACTTTCTGAAAAGTTAGTTGGTTCTGCAGATCAAGCTTATGAAACGCCCGATATAGATTTTCCTAAGCGTTATGCTGGTGTTTACAAAACACGTCGATCTACTTGTGGATGGCAATTGTATAATGCGGTTGGCGTTCAAAAGGGAGATAGAGAGGGTGCAAGTAAGCAAATGGCGAAAAATTACGAATTTTTTGGTGCGCCCCACGTTGCTATAATAACAACTCCAAAAGACCTTGGAGCTTATGGAGTTTTAGACTGTGGAGCTTTTATTACTGCTTTTACTTTAGCAGCTGCGGCAATTGGAGTTTCATCAATACCACAAGCTGCAATTGCTGGCTGTGCCCCGATTGTCCGTGAACTTTTAAATATTGAAGAAGATCGTGATGTATTGTGCGCCATCTCATTCGGCTTTGCGGATAAAGATAATCCAGCAAATAGTTTTAAAACTCAAAGGGCCGATTTAGCTGAATTCGTAGAATGGGTGTAGAATTGTTAATTTTTCATTTGTAAATTTTTTTAGTGTAAATGGATCTATTCAAATCAATTGATATTTACTGTGAGCGGCTGGACATTGGGATATGGGCTGAACCAATAAATGCGGTCACTAATGTTGCTTTTATTTTGGCCTCTATTTTTATGTGGTTAAGATGTAAGAATTTGATTGAGGGCAGGATATTATCTTTTCTTTTGTTCTCAATTGGATGCGGTTCTTTTCTATTTCATACTTTTGCACAAACTTGGGCAGCCATTTTAGATGTCATGGCAATCCTTATTTTCATATTGACCTATATTTTTGTCGCAAATCGTAGATTCTTAGCTTTATCAAAAATGGTTAGTGTAATTGGCGTCATATTATTTTTCCCATATCAATTAATTTTGGCGAGCATTTTATCGAATATTCAGTTCTTTGGGTCATCTGTACAATATATCCCGGTTGCGATTTTAATATTTATCTACTCAGGTTTGTTACGTAAAACTGAACCAAATTTATCTCGTGGATTGTTAATTGGTGCGGCCATTCTTTGTTTATCCATTGTTTTTAGGATTATTGATGAACCACTTTGTTCAATATTATCTGTAGGAACTCACTTTGTTTGGCATATTTTGAATGCTATAATGCTATCGTGGATGATAGAAATTTTAAGAAGACATATGCTTGCAGGTTACTCTCTAGGGCGTTAAACGGGTTAAAAAATGGAGTTTCAGTATGTCGATTGATGAGAATACAGCAGCTAAGGTTGCGAAACTCGCCCGCATTGAAGTTGAAAGCCAAGATCTAACAGCTCTGGCTAAAGAATTTAATGATATTTTAGGCTTCATTGAGCAGCTAAATGAAGTTGATGTTGAAGGCATTGAACCCATGACATCAGTTACCCCACAGAAGTTAATACGTCGCAGCGATAATATTACTGATGGGGATAAACAAACTTCTGTACTAAAAAATGCGCCTCTCTCCAGAGAGGGTTTTTACGCTGTGCCAAAGGTTGTGGAGTAATGGCAAACTTAAACACTCTTACGATTTCCGAAGCACGAGATAAGTTGAAATCGAAGGAAATATCTTCTCTTGAATTAACAAATAGTTGTCTATCAGCAATAGACGCAGCGGATTCTTTAGGTGCCTTTGTCCATAAAACCCCAGAACTCGCTATAGAGCAGGCAAAGCGTGCTGATGAGCGGCTCAAAAAAGAAAACGCTCCTGACCTCTGCGGTATCCCTGTGGGGATAAAAGATCTTTTCTGCACAAAGGGTGTTGAAAGCCAAGCAGGCAGCCGCATATTAGAAAATTTCAAACCTGAATATGAAAGTACTGTGAGCCAGAACCTTCTTGATAATGGGACAGTTATGTTAGGCAAACTTAACATGGATGAGTTTGCAATGGGTAGCTCCAATGAAACCTCTATATATGGAAATGCAATCAATCCTTGGAAAATTGATGACCGTGGATTAACGCCAGGCGGTTCATCGGGCGGATCAGCTACGGCCGTCGCTGCTGATTTATGTTTGGCTGCTACCGGTACCGATACTGGAGGCTCAATTAGGCAGCCAGCGGCATTTACTGGCATAGTTGGAGTAAAACCGACATATGGACGTTGCTCACGCTGGGGGATAATCGCATTTGCTAGTTCATTAGATCAGGCAGGTCCGATGACTAAAACAGTTCGTGATGGTGCAATTATGCTAGAGGCTATGGCAGGAAATGATCCAAAAGATAGCACTTCAGCGAATATAGAAGTCCCAAACTTTGAAGCTATGTTGACTGGTGACATTAAAGGTAAAAGAATAGGTATTCCTAAGGAGTATCGATTAGATGGGATGCCTAGTGAAATAGAAAAACTATGGTCAGATGGCACCGAAATGTTACGTCAGGAGGGTGCCAAGATTGAAAATATATCATTACCACATACAAAATATGCCTTGCCTGCATATTATGTTATTGCTCCAGCGGAGGCTTCTTCAAATTTAGCCCGATATGACGGCGTTCGATATGGCCGAAGAGCAGCTTTATCATCAGGAGATGGCATAAACGAAATGTACGAAAAGACGCGTGCGGAAGGCTTTGGTTCCGAGGTAAAAAGGCGGGTGATGATTGGAACTTACGTTTTGTCTGCTGGCTTCTATGATGCATACTATAACAGAGCTCGTAAAGTTAGAGCATTGATTAAAAGGGATTTTGATGAAGTATTTGCAGATGGTGTCGATGCTATTTTGACACCAACTACGCCATCTTCTGCTTTTGGCCTGGGAGAGATGTTAGATGCAGATCCTGTGCAAATGTACTTAAATGATGTATTCACAGTGACAGTAAATTTAGCGGGTCTTCCTGGGGTCTCGGTTCCTACGGGAGTTGATAAATCTGGATTACCGTTAGGTCTTCAGGTAATAGGTAGGCCCTGGGAGGAGGGTGATATGCTCAATATTGCGTACTCTTTGGAGCAATCTGCAGGTTTTTCTTCTAAGCCATCAAAATGGTGGTAGTTTGATGTTGAATTTACAAAATTTTTCCCTCTTTTACAAGGTCTTTTGAATTTTTTATAGATTTTGTAAATTTTGTAAATTATAAGATGTGTATGGATAAAAACAAAATTAACACTGAAAACCACTCTAATACTACTAATATTCAAGAGCATAATGAGCATAAATCTAGAGGAATTTATCTTAGAGATGATCATTGTGATTGGGGATCTAGCGGTATGAATGAATTCACTCAAGAGTTTAGTGATAAAGAATAATTTACCCAAAATTATCTAAATATTTTAACATGAGCTCAGAAAGTAAAATAAATTACGACTTAAAAAGATTTGCAGGCATCAAAAGAGACTATAAACCAGAAGAGGTTGAAAGGTTAAGAGGATCATTAAAAATCGAATATTCAATCAGCAAGCAGCAGTCTGAAAAATTATGGAATTTGTTGAATACAGAGCCATACGTGAATACATTAGGATCCTTATCTGGGAATCAAGCAGTTCAACATGCTAAGGCTGGTTTGAAGGCAATCTATTTGAGTGGATGGCAAGTCGCAGCTGATGCTAATAGCGCGGGAGAGATGTATCCAGATCAATCATTATATCCTTATGATAGTGCACCAAAATTAGTTGAGACAATGAATAATTCACTTATCAGAGCAGACCAAATTCAACATATGGAGTTGATTGATGGTGATATGAAAAAAGAAAATAAAACTGATTATATGCTGCCTATTATTGCAGACGGTGAGGCAGGATTTGGTGGGCCTTTAAATGTTTTCGAATTGACAAAAAAATTTATTAAAGCTGGAGCAGCCGGAGTACACTTCGAAGATCAATTGGCAAGTGAAAAAAAATGTGGCCATATGGGTGGTAAAGTTTTAGTCCCAACTGGTACTATGGTTAGAAACCTTAAAGCAGCAAGATTAGCGTCAGATATCGCAAACGTCCCTCTCATTATATTAGCAAGAACTGATGCTAATGCTGCTAAATTAATTACAAACGATTTTGATGAAAATGATAAACCTTTTTTAACAGGAGAAAGATCACCTGAGGGTTTCTTTTATGTAAAAGATGGAATAGATCAAGCAATTTCTAGAGGTCTAGCTTATGCACCCTATGCTGACTTGATTTGGTGCGAAACAGCAACTCCAAATTTAGAGGAAGCTAAAAAATTCGCGGATGCTATACACGCTAAATTTCCAGGAAAACTTTTAGCATATAATTGCTCTCCATCATTTAATTGGAAAAAACATTTATCAGATAATGAAATAGCAACTTTTCAAAAAAAAATAGGTGAAATGGGATATAAATTTCAATTTATAACTCTTGCAGGATTTCATACACAAAACATTGCTATATTTGATTTGGCTGAAAAATATAAAAAAGAAGGTATGGCTGCCTATTCAAAAATACAAGAACATGAGTTCGCACGTGAGAAAGATGGGTATACTAGCGTTAAACATCAAAGAGAAGTTGGAACTTCATATTTTGATGCTGTATCGAATACTATTAGTTCTGGTAAAAGTTCAACCACAGCAATGGAAGGCTCAACAGAGTCTGAACAATTTTAATTAGTTTTTAATTTTTGAATTTGAGTCCATGCAGAATTTATTGCTCTCATTTTATTTTTGCTTTCATCTATAACTTCTTGAGGAACTCCTTTGCTAATTAATAAATCTGGGTGGTGTTCTTTACTTAGTTTAAGGTATTTTTTTCGTATTGTTGAAAGGTCATCATTTGGATTGCTCTCTAGAACAATATAAGGATTTAATTTATCAGATCCCTTTCTACTTTCTTTAATTCCATTAAATTGAGATTGAGTTAATCCAAATATTTTTGCAATATTTTCAATCATTTCAAGTTCTTTAGAACTTACCGCACCATCTGCCTCTGCTATATAAAACAAAATATTAATTACTTCTTCTAATACATTTAAGTTGCCTGAATAAAATTGTGCAATTTGTTTTGCATAAGGTTCATATCCAGTACTCTCATTTTTAGCTTGATTAAAAATTTTACCAACTTGGTCTATCTCATTTTCTGGAATTTTGAGTTTATCTTTTACAGCGATCAACTCTTCTCTACTAACTTGACCATCCGCTTTACTTAATTTTGCTGATAAAACTATTAATGATAAAGCAAATATTCTCTGTCCTTGTGCCTGTGTATTAAAACCAGAATTAGCTTTCGACCTTGAGATTTTTCCTCCCAATAAAGAACCCAATAACATTCCAAATGGTCCTCCTAACGAAAAACCTATCATCCCACCTATTAAACTTCCCCAAATTGACATAATAAATTATAATATAGTTTAATAAATTTATGATAACAACTACGTTAATACTTGTAATTTTATTTCTTATTTTTAAGTGGTCTGTAGCGTGGATTAATTATTATAATCAATTAGATCTAAGACTTACGAAATCAGTTTGGAAATGGAGTTATGATTATCCTGTGATTGGCAAAAGAGATATTTCAATGCTTGATGATAAAAATTATGTTTTAATTAGAAGAAAAAGAAATAGAGCGATCACAGTAATGTATCTTATTGTTTTTTTGTTTTTCTTAGTCTTAATGTCTTTTACTAGCCAGATTTTATTAGTAATATTAACTTAGTTTCTAAGTTGTTTCTTATTTTTTAAGTATAAAAAGAATGCAACTATTTCATAAAATATAGAAAATATATTAAAAATAATTGGTAATGATAAAACTTTAAATAAAAGACGATATTTTGGAATTTTGTTCCAAATTAATAAAAATGCCTCTGCACCCTCATAAACTTTGCCATCTTTTTTTACATGCAATCTTCTAAGAAGGGATTTATCTTCTTTTTTAGTTTCCTCTTGGGCTTTTTTATTATGAGTAATATCTACCCAATCAATACCCTCAATTCTCTCTTTCTTATATAAGTTTATCTCTGCCCTACAAATATTACAGGAATTATTAAAATAAACTTTCATAATACCTATTTAATAAAATATTTATTTAAAAAGTATATGCGTTAAATACAGCAGTTGATTATTTTATTTACATTATTACATTCTGCATATGACAGATTTTTTTGCAAAATCAGACATTTCAAGAAACGATGCTGAGAAGATTGTTTCTGATACACTTAAAAATACTGATGATGGAGAACTTTATTTGGAGAATACAAAATCAGAAAATATAGTTTTAGATGATAGTAAAATCAAAAATTCTTCTTATAACTCAGATGTAGGATATGGATTACGAGCTGTAACAGGAGAGGTAATTGCTTATTCTCATTCAAATGAAATTTCAAAAAATTCTTTAAAAAATTCAAGTGAAAATTTAAAATCTACTTTGAAATCAAAAAAAGGTACTTACAATCATTCAATACCCAAAAGTAATATTAAGTATTATGAAGACAAAAATCCATTAGATGATAAATCATTTAGCTCAAAGGTGAAAATCTTGGAAGAGATAGACAAATATACCAGATCTAAACACCCCAACATAAAACAGGTAACTGCAAATTTTTTAGGTGAACACAAGACTGTTGAAATTATTAGATCGGGTGGGGAAATAATTTCAGATATAAGACCTTTAGTAAGATTCAATGTTTCTGTGGTAGTAGAAAAAAATGGTAAAAAGGAAACTGGAGTCTATGGTATTGGTGGAAGACAATCTTACGATGATTACTTAAATAATGAAAACTGGAAAAAAGTTTGTGATGAAGCGTACAGAATTGCATCAGTAAATTTAAATAGTAAGCCTGCACCCGCTGGAGAAATGAAAGTTGTATTAGGTCCGGGATGGCCAGCAATATTAATTCACGAGGCTATCGGTCATGGACTAGAAGGTGACTTTAATAGAAAAAAAACTTCTGCATTTCACAATCTTTTGAATCAAAGGGTTGCTAGTGAGGGTGTAACAATAGTTGATGATGGTACATTAAACAATAGAAGAGGAAGTCTAACTATAGACGATGAAGGCACACCAACAGAAAAAACAGTATTAATTGAAAATGGTATACTTAAAAATTTTATGCAAGATAGATTAAATGCAAGGTTAATGAAAACAAAGTCTACTGGTAATGGAAGAAGAGAAAGTTATAAGCACATAGTTTTACCAAGAATGAGAAATACAATGATGTTAAATGGAAAACATACTCAAGAAGAAATGATTAAATCAGTAGATAAAGGAATATTTGCTGTAAGTTTTGGTGGTGGTCAAGTTGACATTACCTCAGGAAAATTTGTATTTAATTGCACTGAAGCTTATGAAATAATAAATGGAAAAATTGGATCACCAATTAAAGGCGCAACACTTATTGGAGATGGTCCATCCGCATTAAAAGAAGTTTCAATGGTAGGTAATGATATGATGCTAGATCCAGGCATAGGAACATGTGGAAAAGCAGGCCAAGGAGTTCCAGTTGGAGTAGCTCAACCATCTATATTAATTAATAGAATGACAGTTGGTGGTACTCAATTATAATAAATGATTAAGGATCAAAGTTTCTTAGAGGATAAAGCTTCTTATTGCATTGATTTTGCAAAAAAAAATGGCGCAACAGATGTCCAAGTTTCAGTTGGAAATAGTATTTCTGAAACAGTAAATTTTAGAAATAAAAAATTAGATGAATCTGAAAGATCTGATACTTTATTAATAAATTTAACTACCTTAATAAACAAAAAAAAATCAACGATAAGTTCGTCAAACTTAGAAAAAAATAATCTAAATATATTGATAAATAGATGTATTGAAACTACAAAAAATAGTCCCGATGATGAATACAATTGCCTTCCTGATCAAGAATTATTAGCCAAAAATATTAATGATTTAAATTTATACGACAAAAGTCATATATCTAATGAAAAAAAAATTAATTTTTTGTCAGAAGTTGATGAAAATGTTTTTATAAACGATAAAATAGAAAATTCAGAGTCTTCATTTTCAGAAAATAAATCTATCTTTACTCTGGCGAATTCAAAAGGTTTTTTAGGTGGATATAAAAGCTCATCTTTTTCAGCATCTTGTGTAGCTGTTGCCAAATCAAACGGTAGTATGGAAAGAGATTATGAGTTTACTAATCAAAGATTTCTTGAGGATATTGCAAAAGCAGATAAAATTGGAAAAGTAGCATCGGATAACGCTATTAAAAAATTAAATTCAAAAAAAATAAGTAGTGAAAAAATCCCCATAATATTTGATAAAAGAATTTCTAGGGGAATTTTAAATATTCTTTCATCAGCAATAAGCGGTTCATCAATTGCAAGAAATACATCTTTTTTAAAGGGAGCAATTAATAAAGAGATTTTTAATAAAAAAATAGATGTAATTGATAAGCCTGATATCTTGAAAGGTTTAGCCTCAAGACCATTTGATAGTGAAGGTGTAATATCAAGTGAAATTAAAATTGTAGAAAATGGTATTTTAAATACTTATCTGACTGACACTTATTATGGAAAAAAGCTTAATTTAAAATCAAATGGTAGAGCAGGCGGAACTACAAATCTATTTTTTCAAAATGGTTCCTCTAGTTTTGATGATTTAATAAAATCATATCCTAAATTACTTTATGTTACAGAAACTATTGGTCATGGATCTAATTTAGTCACAGGCGATTATTCTGTAGGCGCATCTGGTTTCATTATAGAAAATGGTGAATTTGTTTATCCAGTAAGTGAAATAACAATTGCTGGAAACTTTAAAGATATTTTTAAAAATTTAACTTTAGCTAATGATCTTGAATATAAGTACGCAACTAATGCACCCACAACTTTAGTTGAAGGGATGACTGTTGCAGGAAAATGATTATTCAAAATTTTTTATTTTATATTCCCAATTCCCTAGTCGATTATATTGGACTTTAAAAATTAAACCTTCATTAGGTTCTAACCATATATCAAAGTCTAATTTTTTGTCTTTTGGTAAATTTTGATTTGTTGATTTTAAATTAAATTTAAAAAGTTTATATTTTTTTCCATTGAGAACAATTTCATCTTTACCAATTAATTTTACTGATTGTTCTTTAATACTTCCAGACAAAGGACTTATTTGAGAATTAGATTGCAATAATTGAGAGTTCCACCAATTACCAATTATATTTTTTACATTTGCTTCACCCTTAAAAGACGAACCATCAATAATAAATAAATTTTTTACTTCATCATAAATTAAATTTACATATTTCTTTTTTTTATTTTGTATAGTTGAGGATTGAAAAGAAATTAACTTTTCGTTTTGATATACTTCTTCTGAATTTCCAATAATTGAAAAAATTTTTATTCCAGCCATTTCTACAGCGAAATTTGTTTCATTTTTTACAATCATTTTGTTATTCTCATGATTAAAATAATAGTTACTAAAGCCAATAACTTTATTATTTCTTAGCACCTCCATTTCTATTTTTGATAGGCTTTTTATATGGGAAGAATGAGAAAAGGCATTGCTATAACTTATAATTAAAATAGCACAGACAAATAAAATTTTCATTAATGATACAATAATAGACTTTTATTTTGTATCAAAGAGTATAATTAGTAAAATTATGTTTTTATCTATAAAAAATGTTCCTAAGGTTTACTGGAGCTCAAAAGAACCACTTAATTTAAAACCTAATTTATCAAGTTTATTTTTTTTAATTTTAGGATTGATATTATTTGGTTTAGGTGAGGGATTATTAATTGTATCTAATTCTGGTGCATCTCCTTGGAGCGTTTTAGCTCAGGGTATTTCATTGAATATCAATTTATCCATAGGAACAACTACATTTCTAGTAAGCATTTTTGTATTAATTTTATGGATACCTCTAAAACAAAAACCTGGCATAGGTACGATACTTAATGCAATTATCATTTCAATAATGATTGATGTATGTATTAAATTTGTACCAACTCCTGAAAATTATTTGTATCAGATTATATTGGCTGTTTTAGCTGTTTTGACTGTTGGAATAGGTGGTGGAATTTATTTAGTTGCAAATTTAGGTCCTGGCCCAAGAGACGGATTGATGGTAGGTCTTCAAAAGAAAACCAATCTCCCTATCGCAGCAGTTAGAGCTCTCTTAGAAATAAGTGCTGTGAGTATTGGATGGTTCTTAGGTGGTACTGTTGGAATTGGGACTTTATTATTTGCTTTTGGAATTGGTCCTGCTGTGGCACTAGGTTTATTTTTAACAGGAAAGATATTTAAATAATAAAAAAAACCCCCGAAACTTTCGTTCCAGGGGTTCTAATTTTTTTTAGTATATGTATTTAGAGTGTTCTCTAAATGGAAACGTATTACATTCCCATTCCACCCATGCCGCCCATGCCGCCCATACCACCTCCAGGCATTCCTGCTGGACTAGAATCTTTTTCATCAGGTTTATCAGCTACCATTGCCTCTGTAGTTACCAAAAGGCCAGATATAGAAGCAGCATCTTGTAGTGCAGTTCTTACTACTTTAACAGGGTCTATAATACCTTCTTTAAACATATCAACGTATTGTTCACTTTGTGCATCATAACCATGAGAAGGTTTATTTGACTCTAATAGCTTGCCTACTACTACAGAACCATCTACTCCTGCATTTTTAGTAATTTGTCTTATTGGAGCCTGTAAAGCGCTTTTGACAATTTCAACTCCTGCTTTTTGATCATCACCTTTTACTTTTACTTTATCCAAGTCTTGAGAAGCATATAATAAAGCACATCCACCTCCTACAACAATTCCTTCTTCTACAGCTGCTCTAGTTGCATTAAGTGCATCTTCTACTCTATCTTTTCTTTCTTTAACTTCAACTTCTGTTGCTCCACCAACTTTGATTACTGCTACTCCTCCAGCTAATTTAGCCAATCTTTCTTGTAACTTTTCTCTATCATAATCAGAGGTAGTTTCATCAATTTGTTGTTTTATTTGACCACATCTTGCTTCAATGTCAGATTTTTTTCCTGATCCACTAACAATTGTACTATTTTCTTTATCAACCTTAACTCTTTTTGCTGATCCAAGATCGTTAAGTTTTACATTCTCTAGTTTGATTCCTAGGTCTTCAGAGATAACTTGTCCACCTGTTAGAATCGCTATATCTTCTAACATTGCTTTTCTTCTGTCACCAAACCCTGGAGCTTTAACAGCAACGACTTTTAATCCACCTCTTAGCTTATTCACTACTAAAGTTGCTAAAGCTTCACCCTCAACATCCTCAGATATTATCATTAAAGGTCTTCCAGCTTGCACCACAGCTTCTAAAAGAGGAACCATTGGCTGAAGATTTGTTAATTTTTTCTCATGCAAAAGAATTAGAGGATTTTCTAATTCAGTAGTCATTTTATCTCCATTTGTAATAAAGTAAGGAGATAAGTAACCTCTATCAAATTGCATACCTTCAACAACATCAAGCTCGGTTTCAATTCCTTTAGCTTCCTCAACTGTTATTACACCTTCATTTCCAACTTTTTGCATCGCCTTAGAAATCATATTTCCAATTTCTTTGTCACCATTTGCTGAAATTGTTCCAACTTGCGCTATCTCATCGCTGTCTTTAACTTTTTTTGCAGATGAAATTAATTTTTCTTTAACATGTTCAACTGCTGCTTCAATTCCTCTTTTTACATCCATTGGATTCATTCCAGCAGTAACATACTTGCAACCTTCTTTAACAATAGATTGTGCTAGTATAGTTGCAGTTGTAGTACCATCACCAGCTTCATCGTTAGTTTTGCTTGCTACTTCTTTAACCATTTGTGCACCCATATTCTCAAATTTATCTTCAAGATCTATTTCTTTTGCAACAGATACACCATCTTTGGTAGTTCTTGGCGCTCCATAAGATTTGTCTATAACCACATTTCTACCTTTTGGTCCAAGAGTCACTTTTACAGTATTAGCCAGTATATCTACTCCTTTAAGCATAGATGATCTTGCTTCGGAATCAAATTTTACTATTTTTGCCATTTTTAATCTCCTTAATTTATTATTTACTATTCGAGATACCCATAATGTCTGACTCCTTCATTATGCTGTACTCTTTTCCATCAATTTTTACTTCAGTGCCTGACCATTTTCCAAAAAGAACTTTGTCACCAACTTTAACATCCATTGGTATTAATTTGCCATCTTCGGTTTTTGCTCCTCCACCAACGGCTACTACTTTTCCTTCTTGAGGTTTTTCCTGAGCTGTATCTGGAATAATAATACCACCCGCAGTTTTTTCGCTGCTATCAAGTACTTCAATTAAAACTCTGTCATGTAACGGTTTAAACTTCATATAAAACTCCTATAAATATTGAGTTCATATAGATACAAGACATGGGTATTTCAAGAAGAATGTAAAAATTTAAACCTTCAAAAAAACAAAGAAATTAGCATTTTTTTGATATATATCTCAAAAATGGCACAAGACATTAATAAATTAGGCTTTAAAAGCATAGTAGAAAATTATGATCTATTTTTTATAGATATTTGGGGTGTAATACACAATGGTATTAATCTCCACAAAGATGCTGTTGAGGTATTAAAAAATTTATTTGAACTAAACAAAGAATTTATTCTTTTAACTAATGCTCCTAGACCTAATCGCAATGTGATGGATTTTCTTCTAAGAATGGGCCTTGATAAAAAATATACTTCAAAGGTATACACCTCTGGTCAAGCAGCATTAAATTATTTAATTAAGAATTATAAAAATAAAACTTTTTATCACATTGGACCCCCTAGAGATTTTGGTTTATTTCAGGACTTTGAAAGCATGAAAACAAAAAATATTGACAATGCTGAATATTTTTTATGCACAGGGTTATTTGATGAATATAATAATGATTTAAATTATTATAAAAAATTGCTAGAGACAAAAACTAAAAAAATTATGATTTGCACTAATCCTGATTTAATTGTTGATAGAGGCCAAGTTAGAGAATATTGCGCGGGATCAGTTGCAAAAAGCTTTTATGAAATAGGAGGAAAAGTAGAATATTTTGGTAAGCCGTATCCTCAAGTATATAATCAGTCAGCAGAAATTAAAAACAAAAGAACTTTATGTATTGGAGATAATTTAAATACTGATATAAGAGGTGCAAATATTCAATCTTTTGACTCACTTTTAGTTTCAAGCGGTATTCATAAAACAGAAATCGAAACAATCAATTTTGATAAATTGTTAAAAAAATATGATGTCAAAGTAAACTTTATTCAATCAAATTTGAAATGGTAAAAAAAATTAAAATATACAAAAATTTTAATATTTCTAAAAAACATAAAAATTCAATTTTATTAATAGGAAATTTTGATGGATTGCATTTAGGACATCAAAAATTATTTAATTTGGCAAAGAAATATAAAAGAGACAAAAAACTTAAAATAGGTGTAATTACTTTTGACCCAATACCAAAAATGTTTTTTAATAAAAGTTTAAAAAATCATAAATTGTCTAATTTAAATCAAAAATTAAATTATTTTTCAAAATTTAATGTAGATTTTTTAATTGTCAAAAATTTTAATAAACAATTTTCTAAAATAAAATCATTTGATTTTATTAATCAAATTTTAAATAAAAAATTAAAATCAAATTTTATCTTTGTAAGTAATAATTTTAGATTTGGGAATAAAAGACAAGGAGACGTAAAACTTTTAAAATCTTTAGAAAAAAAATTTAATTATCAAATTATTAATCCAAGACCATTAAAAAAAGAAAATAAAATTATATCTTCTACATTAATTAGAAAATTAATTTCTCAAGGAGAAATAAAAAAAGCAAATCTATTTTTAAATAGAAATTGGTCTATAGAAGGTAAAGTAATTTATGGAAGAAAATTAGGTAGGAAGATTGGTTTTCCTACATGTAATATAAATTTAGGAGACTATGTTATTGCAAGGCCTGGAGTCTATGCAGTGAGAGTCTATCTAAAAAATAAAAAGTCATATTTAAGGGGAATAGCAAATTTAGGATATAGACCTACCTTTAACCAAAAAAAATTGCTTTTAGAGGTAAATTTATTTAATTTTTCTGGAAATCTTTATAATAAGAATCTAAGAGTTGAATTTTTAAAGTTTATAAGAAAAGAATTAAAATTTAAGAATATTGACCAGCTTAAAAAGCAAATAAAATTGGACTTAAAAATTGCAAAAAAACTTAAATAAATAAAATGAGCAAAGAAAATATTAATCTTCCAAAGACAAAATTTTCTATGAAAGCTAATCTTCCCTCAAAGGAACCTGCTTTAGTAGAGCATTGGGAAAAAATAGGTTTATATAAAAAATTAAGAGAGAGCAGAAAAGGAAAAGAAAAATTTGTTCTTCACGATGGACCACCATATGCAAATGGAAACATTCATATGGGAACTGCTTATAACAAAATTTTAAAAGATCTTATTACTAAATTTCATCAAATGGATGGAAAAGATTCAGTTTATGTTCCTGGATGGGATTGTCATGGATTACCCATTGAGTGGAAAATAGAGGAACAATATAAAAAGAATAAAAAAAATAAAAATGACGTCCCAATTTCTGAATTTAGAAAAGTCTGTAGAGATTTTGCAGCAAAATGGATAGATGTTCACAAAACTCAATTTAAAAGATTAGGAGTTATAGGAGACTGGGATAACTATTACTCAACTATGAGTTTTGATGCTGAAGCTCAAATCGTCAGAGAGTTAGGAAAGTTTTTAAAGGAAGGGAGTTTATACAGAGGTTACAAACCTGTTCTTTGGTCAACAGTTGAGAAAACAGCTTTATCAGATGCTGAAGTGGAATATATGGATCATACATCTGATACTATTTATGTTTCTTTCCCAATTAAAAAAACAAATATTGAATACTTAAATGAATGTGAAATTATAATTTGGACAACAACTCCTTGGACTATTCCTGCAAATAAAGCTTTAGCATTTAATGAAACCTTAACCTATGTAATTATTCAAATAAATGATGACAACGATTTTAAAAATAGAAAAATAATTGTTGCAAAAGACCTATTAAAAAATGTTTTAGAAGAGAATAAAATAAATAGTCATAAGGTATTAAAAGAGTTTAAAGGTTCGGACTTTAAAAATACAATTTGCTCTCATCCTTTTTTATCTCTTGGGTATGATTATGACGTTCCAATGTTAAGTGCAAATTTTGTGACTACGGAGCAAGGTTCCGGTATAGTTCACTGTGCACCTAGTCATGGCCCTGATGACTTCAACTTGTGCCTAAATAACGGAATTAAAGCATTAGAAACAGTTGATGATAATGGGGTTTATACAAAACATATTTCTATTTTTGAAGGTACACATATTTTTAAAGCAAACCCAATTGTCATTGAAAAACTAAAATTAGAAAAAAAACTTTTATCAAATGGGAAATTAAAACACTCTTATCCTCATTCTTGGAGATCTAAAGCTCCATTAGTACATAGAGCGACACTGCAATGGTTTATATCTATGGAGAGTCATGGATTAAGAAAAACAGCATTAGATGCAATAAACAAAACTATATTTTATCCAAGCAAAGCAAAAGAAAGATTAAAATCTATGATAGAAACTCGACCTGATTGGTGTGTTTCTAGACAAAGAGTCTGGGGCGTACCATTACCAATATTTATTTCAAAAAAAGATGGCAAAGTTCTAATTGATCAAGATGTTATTGAGAATATTGCTAATATCTATGAAAAAGAAGGCTCAGACTGTTGGTTTTCAGATGATCCACAAAGATTTCTTGGCGATAAATATAAAGCATCTGATTTTAATAAAATGAAAGATATTGTTGAGGTTTGGTTTGATAGTGGCTCAACCCATTCTTTCGTTCTTGAAAAAAGAAAAGATTTAAAATGGCCAGCTTCAATGTATTTAGAGGGATCTGATCAACATAGAGGCTGGTTCCATTCATCACTATTAGAGTCGTGCGGAACAAGGGGTAGGGCTCCATATGAAAATATTTTATCTCATGGATTTGTTGTTGATGGCAAGGGTTTAAAAATGTCTAAGTCATTAGGAAATATAATTTCTCCGGATGATATTTTAAAGAAATATGGAGCAGATATATTAAGAATTTGGGTTGCTTCATCAAACTACGCAGAGGATCTAAGAATTGATTATTCAATTTTGGAACAACATGCTGAAGCTTATAGAAAAATTAGAAATACCTTTAGATATTTACTAGGTAATTTAAATGATGAATTTAAACAAATAAATTTAAATGAGGTTAAAGCAGAGGATTTACCTGAGTTAGAACAATATATGTTAAATAAAATTTTCGATTTAAATGAGAATTTTTTGAATTATTACAAAACATATAATTTTCATAATTTATATAAAGAATTACTAAATTTTTGTACTGTTGATCTATCAGCATTCTACTTTGATATAAGAAAAGATACACTTTATTGTGATACAAAAGACTCAGAAAAAAGGAAAAATACTATTTTACTTTTAAATATTATTTTGGACTGTTTATTAAAATGGTTTGCACCAATTTTATCTTTTACTACAGAGGAAATTTTTTCAATAATTAATAAAAATAATACAAGTATTCATTTAGAAAAATTCACAAAAATTCCATCTAATTGGCAAAATAAAAGTTTAAACGATAAATGGATAACTTTGAAAAAAATAAGAGATAATTGCAATATTAGTATCGAAGAAAAAAGAGCAAATAAAATTATAGGTTCAAGTCTTGAAGCCAACATTGATTTAAAACTTGGAAAAAAACTATTTAAGATTGCCAAAGATACAGATTTTGCAGAACTATGTATTACTTCAATTGCCAATGTTTCAGAAACTGATACTGACAACGATGATATATTAGTAAATACAGTAAAAGCTGAGGGGATCAAATGTCCTGTATGTTGGAAAATTAACAAGGATAAATGTGAAAGACATGGTCATTTGTCTTAATTAATGAACAAAATAAAATTTAAAAAATTTTTAATAAGTTTTAGTATAATTTTAATTATATTTTTATTAGATAGAATATCTAAAATTT
>ENA-OSEY01001328-OSEY01001328.1-marine-metagenome-genome-assembly--contig:-NODE-1328-length-17241-cov-2.907131_pt1 | contig 17241 bp, 14 predicted proteins | sample MGYA00248465_ERZ534230 | MGnify/ENA primary metagenome ERZ534230 (study PRJEB26409, sample SAMN06344110) | marine metagenome | isolation source: Sea water from surface | place: Atlantic Ocean:Southern...
TTTCGTGACTGCTCAATAAGACTATGCCAGTATAATTCTCTACCCTCTTTGGTTTTCATTTGTTCGGATATTTGATCATCCAGCTGGACATTTGTTTTGTATTGTTTTTTCATTCGGTTATCCAAGAGCCTAAAATCATTATTTATTATTTAAATGATTGAACCTGTTTAAGTTTGTGAAGTAGATATATTATAAACTGAGGTAGGTCAGTATTAAATTGAAAAACAATACGCAACAAAAATTGAAAAAAATTAATGATATTAGCTCAATTCTTTTTTTTAAACTAATACTTTGGCTTTTGTCTTTTTTGCCATACAGAATACGACTAAACTTCGGTTCCAGCTTTTTTTCAATATTTATCTCCCCCCTTCTTGGAAATTCAAAAAGAATTAATGACAACTTTTCATTTGTTATGCCTGGTTTGGCCTATAAGGAAAAAAAGAAATTAATCCGTTCAATTAATAAAAATATTGCGCGAACTATCTTCGAGTTATTTTCGCCTGATGATTTTTCAGAGGTTGCAAAAAAAGCAAAAATAACAGGTCCAGGTTTTCAAACATTTAAATCAGCAGTTGATTTAAACCAACCCATTATACTGGTTTCTGGCCACTATGGTAATTATGATGTGGTAAGGGCTAAATTGCGATATGAGAACATTGAAGTTGGCGCCTTGTACAAGCCAATGCAGAATAGTTATTTTAATAAACTATATTTAGAAAAAATCTCAAAAATTGGGCAACCACTTTTTCCAAGAGGACGGAGCGGAATGAGTGAGATGGTGAAATTTCTAAAAAAAGGAAATTGTATCGCTGTTTTGTTTGACCAAGTTATGGGTCGTGGCGAGCCATTATCTTTTTTTGGGAAAACAGCTTATACAGCTACCTCTGTCGCTCAAATGGCTATGAAGTACGATGCATTACTCATTCCGTTCTTTGCCGAGAGACAGTCTGACGGCTTTAATTTTGAATTACACTTCGATAAGCCAATCGTTCATAGCAAACCTAAAAAAATGACACAACAACTAAACGATTTATTGGAACAGCGAGTTAGAACCAAAATGGATCAATGGCTATGGACTCATAAACGTTGGAAACAACCTAAAAATTGAGCAGTTTTAACCTATACCTTTTGTATTAACGCAAAATTAATTGCGGAAAGAGCCTCTTTCAAAGCTGTTTGGGTGTCTATAAATTCACTGAGTTTCAGAGGAAGTTTTTTGTTTGAACCCTGTAATCGTAAAATTTGTTGAACAATATCCTTTTCTCCAGAGACCTGAAAACAAAGACCAACTTTTTGGAATTTATCATACTTCTCTTCCGAGTTGTATATGTGCGGACCATGTAAAATAAATGTATTCAATTGCACAGCCTCAACTGGATTATGGCCGCCTTTGTCAACTAAGGATCCGCCAATAAAAGCTGCTCTGGATAATGAATACCATGTCCCCATTTCTCCCATGGTATCAGCAATGTAAACAGCCGTTTCTGCTCTAATATTGGCAGACTCAGACCTCAATTGCGTTGAAAATCCCATCGAGCGACTTAAGCGTGCGATCTGCTTTCCTCGTTCTATGTGCCTTGGGGCTATAAGTAAAAGGCCACCAATCTTTTTATGGGCTCTCAAAACAATCTCATCCTCACCCGGATGAGTACAAGCAGCTAACCAAATTTTTTGCTCACCAATCACTGTTTGAAACTGTTTGATGATGTCTTCATCAACTGGTAATTTCTCGCGGCTATCTTTTAAACTTCCCGTTACCTTTATTTTTTGGTTCTCAACTCCAACCTTAGTTAGTGTTTCTTTAGTTGATTTTTCTTGAACATGGATGCGATCAAAAAGCGAAAATAAAAAAGAGGCAGTGTCAGCCTGCTTTTCAATTCTCAATATAGATTTCTTTGAGAACCTAGCATTTAGAAGAAAATTCGGAATTTTATTTTTTTTCAGCTCCAAAAGAATTCTAGGCCAAATCTCACTCTCTACTCTCACGGCAAGATCTGGCTCCCAGTACTTAAGAAACCTTTTTGAAACGAAAAATGTATCATAAGAAGCCATTTGATGGATTATCTGAGGTTCTGAAATTTTTTCTAAAATTTCAGCTGATGTTTTAGTTGTTGAGGTAATTAAAATATTAATCTTGGGATTATCGGCTATAATTTTTTCAATGAGTGGTAAAAGTGATAAACTTTCCCCAACGCTTGCAGCATGTAACCAAATTAATTTGCCTGAAGGCCTTTTAATTTGCTTAGTAACCCAACGCTCCCATAACCGTTTCGGGTTCTCTTTTCCTCTTAAAACAGAAATTAATTGATAAATAAAATAAATAGGATCCAATAAAAAACTAAGAACTAAATAAAATCTTAAGCCATAAGAAATTTTTTTCACTAAATTAGAACCATCTTAGAATAACTATAATTGCGATCTTTATATCGCTTTTGTAAATACTGGAAACAGCATTTTTATTAATTACGACAAATTCATTGGCGCTAACAGAAAAGAAATACAATTCAATTAGAAATTTGTCTAAATTTAGACTAAATTTAACTATGAAAAAGATATTCACTTGAAATTCAAAGATCACATAGACAGAACGCCAGTCGTGATTTTTTTATTGGCATTCGGAATGTCAATAATACCGCTCAATGATGCTCTAATAAAGCTTTTAAGTGACCGCTTCCCCTTAGCGGAGATTGTTGCAATTAGAGCTATCCTATGTATCTTAATCGTCTATTTTTTTGGAGCAGGTATCCGCGAGGTTATTAAATTACCTCGACGAGTAATTCTGCTGTTTTCACTCCGTGGTATGTGCTTGGTAATTGCTATGTATCTGTACTTTATTTCATTGGGTAGCCTACCTCTTTCCGAGGTCGTTTCTATATTTTTTGTATCGCCATTACTAATAATCTTACTCTCGTCAATTGTGCTCAAGGAGAAAATAGGCATTCACCGTATTAGCTCCGTCCTGGTAGCTTTAGTTGGGGTAATTCTAATAATGCGCCCTGGGACGGAGAATTTTCAGCCAGAAATGTTTTTAGCCTTGGGCGCAGCATTGAGCTACGCCATTTTTCAAATTTTTACTCGAAGTTTGAAGTCTGAAGGAAATTTATATGCTCTGGTGACTATTCAAAATTTTTGCTACCTCATCTCAGCAATTCCGTTGCTTTTTATAAACTGGTTCAATCCACTGGAACCAACCGGTAATTTGTCAATTGACTTCCTTCTAAGAGGCCCCACTTATCCCACTTTTCAAGATATGGTTTTTATAATTATCTGTGCATTTTCGGTTTTGATGCTATCGATAACATCTTCTCACGCATATCGAACAGTGGAAGCCTCACTGCTCGCACCATTTGAGTACGTAGCAATACCGTTCAGCATTTTTTGGGGAATTATTATATTTGGAGATTGGCCTTCTGTCCTGTCATGGATTGGTATGAGTTTAATACTGTTTGGTGGGATTTATGCGATCTACCGCGAAAGGGTGAGAGAAATCGAGATAATTTCAAAAGTTCCAATGCCAGCTTCAGCCGCCATGTATCAAAAACCAAATATAGAAAACGAAAGTCAAGAATAGTTTAATTTTGGGATTTGATTTTTTCTCTAGTCAGTATGTAATAATTTGATGCTACTATTATTAGAGTTCCTATTATGAATTTAATGGTAATTGTTTCATTAAATAATACTACACCAAAAGCTATACCTATAGGTATGGCAAGATAGTGAAATGGAGCCAGGGCAGATGCATCGGCATATCTATGACTTTCAGCGAGGCAAAACTGTTGAAAACTAGCCAATAAGCCAAGAGCCAGTAAATAATCCCATGGAAGATCTCTACTCATCAAAGAAATAACGCTGTTATTTAAATAATTTTCACTAACAAATAAAATCATCAGTGAAACAACAACACCAAATGAGTTGTACCAAATCGCGGTTGGGATCGAGGCATTTGTTTTCCCAAGCATCCTTATAAAAACAAACATCGATCCAGAAAAAACAGCTCCTAAAAGAGCGTATATTACCCCAGAAAAATTAAAAGATGCGTTTATCGGTGAGATAATAAAAACCACACCCAAAAACCCTACAACTACTGCCGCAGACCTGCGCAAACCAACACTTTCACGCGCAATTATTACGGATAAAATGGTAATAAACAGCGACATAGTATTAAAAAGTACTGTGGCCAAACTAATATCAATTGTAGCGACAGCTAAAAACCACATTACCAGCCCCAAAAATCCACATAAAATTCGGAGAAGTAGAAGCCTAATATTGTTGACGTGGAATATCTTTAGTCCATGTTTTGAAAGCCCATAAATTGTAAGCAAAGGTAGGCATAACAAATATCTGTAAAAGAGGATCTGAAATATGGGAAGATTTGGCTCAAGTAGCTTAACAATACTTGCAATACAAAATGATAAAATAAGCTCAATGATCAAGTAGGTCACACCAATCGGAAGGCTTTGTTTTATTACCAATTTTACCCACCTTTCAGGAATTTAACTCAATTGTTAGCACCCAAAGAATTGAGGACAGAACCCATCTTACTTACTAGCTTTGGAATAATCTTTTTTTGTACGCCTGAAAAACCCAAGACCAGCGCTTGTCTTTGAACAGGACCTTCATAATAGATCGACAGGGGCAGTGAATCTATCCCCGAGTTTAGGAGTTCCAAATGTGCCAACTTATCGCTTATATCAGTCTTAATATCAGCAAGAATGTGCATTCCGGCATCTGTTTGCTGAGGTATCAAACAATTTAAACAATGTTCTTGTAGCGCATTTAGTAGAGTATCTCGCCTATCACGATATAGACGGCGCATTTTTCGTATATGCTCTGCAAAGCCACCATCATCCATAAAGTTTGAAAGAGCTTCTTCCGTTATGGCTGAAGAAGTTTGTCCAAAAATATTGCGCATCTTAGCAAATGCATCCATAAGAATTTCCGGAACTACAACATATCCAATACGGACTGATGGGAAAAGTGACTTGGAAAAGGTTCCAACATACAGGACGCGACCAACCTTATCCAATGCAGCAAGTGCAGGAAGAGGCCGACCCCGGTAACGAAACTCACTGTCATAGTCATCCTCAATTACCCAAGAAGCATTTTTATGAGCATATTTTAGAAGAGCCAGCCTTCTCTGGAGGGACATGGTGATCCCTAGTGGTTGCTGATGAGATGGTGTTGTAAATATCAGTTTTGGTTTTGGAAAATTTAAAATCGCAAAGGGCAAATTTAAGCCTTCATTATCGATAGGGATTGGTGAGACGTCACCTCCAACGATTTTCATCAAATCTCGTCCAGCGATGTGGCCAGGATTTTCATACCAAACGTTATCATTTTTATTCATCAATACATAAGAAATAATAACAAAAGCCTGTTGAGCGCCGGAGGTTATTAGAATTTGTTTTGGATCTACCTTCATACCTCTTGAGTCCGCTAAGTGATGAGCAATCGATGACCGAAGTTTTTTAGATCCCAATAAGTCACCATAACTAAAATTTGTAATGTCAGATTTAGTCGTCGCCCGGCTCAGATACTTATTCCATCTTTTAATCGGGAATTTGTCTAGAGCAGGCACACCAGGACGAAAAGGTAAGATTGACCCATACCGTGCACTTGCTTTTGAAAACGAAATATGCTCGGCGGTTTGAGAGAAATTTCCATCAAAATAGTTTTTTTTTACTGAGCCAAGGGAAGGCACTACCGGTGTCTCACCGTCTAATCCCTCAGATACAAATGTGCCGGCACCAATTTTTCCTTGAACATAACCTTCAGAAATTAATTGTTCGTATACCGATTTAATTGTGATCCTAGATACGCCCAACTCTAGTGCAAGTTCACGCGTTGAAGGTAATTTTTTACTAGGTGGAAGTGCTCCGTTAAGTATCATCTGACGTAAAAAATCTTCGATTTGGCGATAAATTGGTGCACCAGAGTTTCTATCGACTTCCAGCGTTGCTAATAGTGCACCTTTTGCAGCTTTAACCATAATCTATCCTAATGGGCCTATATTTATTGCAAAATTGGGTATAGACGAGATTCCATTATAACTCTAGAGAGTTTACAGACAACATTTTCTATAAATGCCTGTTGGATAGAGCAAAAAATATTTAAACAAGGTTAGCAAGTGGTACTCAATTTAAGACTTTTTCAAAAAACCAGCGATCTTGAGAATAAAGTAGATAGCTTCTTTCTTAAATTAGCAGAAGCTGGTGTAATTTATCGATTGGCAGTACGCAGTTATCTCCGAGAAAGTTTGTCGGAAGAGTACAAAACTCATTTTGAGAAGGTATGCGATATTGAAACTAACGCCGATACTCTAAGAAGTGAAATTAAGCTAGCAATTTATTCTGATATGCTAATCCCCGATTCTAGAGGTGATGTTCTTGGATTAATCGAAACAGCAGATGAGGTTTTTTCATTGATGAAAACATCACTGTGGGCTTTTTCAATCGAAGCCCCAGTTATTGACGAAGAATTAGTCCCCGGTTATCGGAGACTAACGAATATGGTGGCAAAAGCTGTAGATGAATTAGCAACAGGCGCGCGAGTTTTTTTTCAATCTCCACATTTAGTTTCGAGCTATGTAGCGAAAGTAAATCTCTATGAAAAAGAGGCTGACAAATTAAGTACTAATCTTAAGAAACAAATCTTTTCTTCAAAAATGGAGTTGGCCTTAAAACTTCATCTCAGAGAATTTGTTGACCGAATTGACTCGATTGCAGATCACGCAGAAGATGTGGCTGACAGATTAACAATCTATGCCATAAAAAGACAGTCTTGATGGCTATAGACCCTCTGGTATTAGTATTTTTATCCAGCGGCCTTTTTCTAGGCTGGGCTCTAGGCGCCAATGATGCCGCTAATGTTTTTGGGACCGCTGTGGGAACAAAAATGGTGTCATGGCGAACTGCTGCCATAATTTGCTCTATCTGTGTTTTATTGGGCGCTGTATTTTCAGGAGCTGGAACGACCGAAACCCTAGGAAAACTCGGGGCTATTTCAGCCCTACCCGGCGCATTTATGACTGCACTTTCTGCAGGGTTTTCAGTTTTTATTATGACTAAAGGCGGCCTACCTGTTTCAACATCTCAGGCTATAGTTGGAGCAATTATTGGTTGGAATTTCTTTTCTAATAAACCCACTGATACAATTATTCTATTAAAGATTCTGAGTACTTGGATCTTATGCCCTCTGCTCGCAGGGATCATTGCAGTTTTAATTGTGCAACTAATAAAATTCATTTCTCGGCGTATGGCTATCCACATGATCACGTTGGACGCTATAAAAAGAATTGCTCTTATAGTGGCAGGTGGTTTGGGTGCTTACGCTTTGGGGGCGAATAATATAGCAAACGTTGTTGGGGTTTTTATACCAGTACAACCATTCCCATCTCTTGAACTTGGAAACTTTACCATAAGTTCAGCCCAACAACTTTTGCTGTTGGGTGGTTTATCAATCGGTCTAGGCGTATTCACATATTCTCGAAAAGTTATGGAAACAGTGGGGTCACAACTTGGCAGTCTCTCTGCTACAACGGCTTTGATAGCAGTGATCGCGCACTCGATTGTTTTGTTTATGTTTGCATCGCGAGGTCTTGAAACGTTTTTATTAAATCTTGGTTTACCAACAATACCGTTAGTTCCAGTTTCTAGTTCGCAAGCTGTGGTTGGCGCCATAATTGGCATATCCATTTTAAAGGGTGTAGCCAGTATAAATTGGGCGGTTTTGGGAAAAATCTTACTTGGATGGATTTTAGCGCCAGCTGTTGCCTTTATTATATGTTTTATAGGGCTCTTTTTTCTACAAAATGTTTTTGCACTGCGTGTTATTTAAAAATTTACAAATTTTAATGGGCTTATAAAAAATTTTATAATGGGTCTATAGTGTAATTCCAATTTGTTGTGTACACACCCCTACTTATGAAAAACATTTATAATAAATTCATAAACAAATGTATTTAATTTTGAGTATAAGATGATTGATTTAGCGAGCTATTCTTACCCTAAAGGGCTTCATCTTTTAAAATCCTGGCAAGCAGGTACTGAAGAGGCCAAGGCAGAAATTAAATCTGTTTTTGACGCAGCTATTGCTGGTGACTTTGATGAAAACTTTTCTGTTCTTGCTCCAGCTGATGAAGTCCATTCAACAGCCTCGGTGCATATGTTAGCTCTTGCTATTTTGAATGACATATATGGTGTCACTTCAGCTGAATACTATAAAACTGATCCTTACAGGTACGTGCGCGCAAACCTTACAGTTGGAAGGCTACTAGGGGTAAAAAAATTATACATGACTTGGGCCCTCTACGCTTTTTCTTGTGAAGTATTGGGCCAAAAAATGATGTATCCAGATAAATTCCCCCCTGGATCTGATCCCGACGAAGCTTTGATCAATAAAGAAAACTGCTTTGAATTAGAAACACCAGATTTCAGCACAGGCATTCCTAAAATAATTGATGATATATTACGAGTAACAGAAGAATTAACTGGCATGGAACCCTTGCTTCAAATTTCGGCACCGTACAGTCTCGCGGCTGACATATACGGTCAAGAACCGCTCTTAGCAGATGTCGTAAATGATCCAGATCATGTTAACGCTTTACTTGATCATCTGGCAGACAAAGTCATAATTCCTTGGGTGGAACACCATTTGAAAGTTTTCCCTAATGGATGGGTAGAGCTTTCAGATGCTTCAGGATCTCCATTTTTTATTGGGCCAGAAAATTGCAAAACGATGTCCATAAGATCAATTCAAAGAATGGATGATGGCAATCTTTGGAACGGAAGAGTTTTTGATTGTAATTATAGAGGTGACTACGTAGCAAATGTACAAAGTAAAAATAGACGCTCACGCAGGAGCTCAAAAAGTACCGGTACATCCACGAAAGTAGACCTTAATGAGTTGACTGATATCAAATTTAGTGTCTGTCAGAAATTCATGATGCGACTGGAAGCTGATAAAGTTGATGTTGCTTTTTATCGAGATCAGTCTTTGCAAAGAAATATACCATTAACAACAGGTATCGGCTCCGGCGAAGTCGATAGAAACAGTATAGAAGATTTAGAATTAGCCAGAGAACAGTTAGGTAACGCGGCTAAAGACTATGTAAAAGCGATTAAAGAAGTTTGCGAACAAATTGATTTGCCATTAAATAATTTTGTAAATGAACCCTGGCCCAGCCATCTTTATTTTGAGGACCTGAATGGTGAGTCAGAGTTTGGTCTTGTTGAGCTCATTCTTAAACAAGTGTATGACTGCCCCAAAATCTCAAGGCAGACAAATTGAAAGAAACTACTTTCCAAGAAAATCAATCTTGAAATGCAACAAAAATTAAGCTTGTCTGAGACGATACATAAGATAAGAAAAAATTCTTTGAGTTATTGTTTATGGGAAAGAAATTTTCAAAAGTAACTACGAGCCATTGGGGCGCTTTCAATGTCTTTGTCGAAAATGACAAAATAATTAATACTGAACCTTTCCACGCCGATCCCGCACCACCAAATATTTCACAGCTTGTACCTAACGCTGTTCATCATTCAAAGCGGGTTGACCAACCCTACGTTAGAAAGGGTTGGCTGAAAAAAAACACAACTAGCGCGAGAGGAAATGATGAGTACGTTCCTTTATCTTGGGAAGATGCAATTGAACTTGCCGCTAATGAGTTAATTCGGGTAAAAAATGATTTTGGTAACGAAGCCATATTTGGTGGCTCATATGGTTGGGCTAGTGCTGGCCGATTTCATCATTCACAGAGCCAATTACATCGTTTCTTAAATTCTATAGGTGGCTATGTAAGTTCTTATGCCAGCTACAGCACTGGTGCGGCACAAGCTATTATCCCCCATGTATTAGGATTAAATTTTCATAAAGTAACTTGGGGTGAGATAAATAGCTGGAAGTTGATAAAAAAACATACTGATAACCTAATTATTTTTGGTGGTATCAATCCCAAAAATTCACAAGTCAGTATGGGGGGATCCACAGAGCACGACGTTTCCAACCATTTCAGAAATTTTAAACAGCTAGGGAAGAATATGGTCTCGATTAGCCCGCAGCAAGACGATAGCCCCAAGGAAACTACTTGGCTGCCAATAATTCCTGGAACAGATATGGCTTTGATGTTGGCCATCGCTTACGTTTTGGAAACTGAGAAACTGGCCAACCAAATGTTTTTGAATACTCACTCTTCAGGTTACGAATTATTCAAAAAATATTTTCTTGGGGAAGATGGCCACTCCGCAAAGACACCAGAATGGGCTTCCCAACAAACCGGAATAAATGCTTCTACAATTAGAGATCTGGCCAGAAACATGGCATCGGGCAGAACGCTAATTTGTGTTTCATGGTCATTGCAAAGAGCGCGTTATGGGGAGCACCCTTTCTGGATGGCCTGTGTCTTGGCGGCCATGCTTGGTCAAATTGGCCTACCTGGTGGAGGTGTTGGCTTTGGGTACGGAGCGATTGGTAATGTTGGAAAAACAGCCAAGAGAATGCAAGGCCCTCTTTTTGAGCAGGGGCAAAATCCAATATCTGATTTTATACCCGTCTCACGCATTTCAGACATGCTACTAAACCCAGGCGGACCATACAATTTCAACGGTGAAAAAAGGATTTATCCAGACATAAAACTTGTTTACTGGTGTGGTGGAAATCCATTCCATCATCACCAAGACCTCAACCGTCTCAATAAAGCTTGGCAATATCCTGAGACCATAATTGTTAATGAACCCTGGTGGACAGCAACGGCTCAAAGAGCAGATTTAGTTTTTCCAGCCACCACACAATTTGAGCGGTCAGATATAGGCTGGGCCAAAGGCGATCCATACATATTCTATATGCCTCAGATGATACCGCCAGTAGGGCTCGCAAAAAATGATTACGATATTTTTACGGCCCTATCTAAAAAGCTTAATTGCGAGGAAAGATTTACAGAAAATCAGTCATCAGAGGAATGGATTGAAGCCATTTATGATAAGTTTTACAGGCAGGCTAGAAGTCAGGGAATTAACGTCGCAGACCTCAAAACACTTAAAGAAAAAAATTTTGAGAGAATGTCGATTGACCAAGATGAAGAGGATTACGTCCCCTTCCAAGCTTTCCGTGATGACCCCTTAAGGAATCCTCTTGGCACACCATCTGGAAAAATTGAAATCTATTCAGAAAAAATTGCAAAATTTAATTATCCAGAAATCCCTGGCCATCCCATTTTTAATAGGCCTTTTTTGAACCAGAAGTTTCCTCTTCGTTTACTTTCGCCACAGCCCCACGATAAATTACATAGCCAACTACAAGTTGCTGCTGAGGACAAAACCAAACACGCAATTTTAATTATGAACCCTCAAGATGCAAAAGAAAGACGTATCTCAGAGGGTGACTTAATCAAAATTTGGAATTCTAGAGGTTCATGTCTCGCAACTTTAAAGCTTCAGGAAACAATTATAGCAGGAGTCATCTCATTGGCGACGGGTGCTTGGTTTTCTCCAACCAAGGATGGTTTAGACATTTCTGGAAACCCTAACGTCCTTACAGCCGATACAGGTACGTCGGATTTAGGGCAAGGCTCTGCAGCACATAATATCGAAGTGGAGGTTGAGAAATACCAAGGAGTTTAACGTGTTAGCGTTGATGCAAAATTTGCTAATTTTCTGATTAAATTTCTAAAATGCTTGCGTTCGCTTTCAGAGAGGACACTGAAAATTTCAGCTTCACGGGCTACTAAATATTCTGAAACTTTCTTATGCATAATTTTGCCTTCATTAGTTATTTGTAATTTTGCTTGTCTTGCATCACTTGGATCCGGGACCCTCTTCAAAAAACCTAAATCCAACATTCTATGGACCGCTCTAGAAATCGAATTTCGTGGGCGCCGAGTAATCCTGGCAACATCCTGCGCCGTCAGCTCTGAATAATGTGCCAAACATAACAACAAATGGTACTCTGCTCTGACTAAACCAAAATCTTTTCTAACGTCCTCATATGTTGGAAAAACGATAGCATTTGCTAAGTATGAAACTTTATAAGCATCAGGAAATTCAACAGATTCAAAAATATTTGAATAATCTAGTTCCACCTTCCCTCTACCCATATTTTAAAAATCCATTGATATTAGAAATTCTTTCTGATTTATTCACTTGTCAGTCCTTAAACAAATAATTAATTATTGTTCCATATAGAACAACTTTGTGGGTTACAATGCGGGAAACCAAACTTACTCTACCCGAATTAACTGAAAAAAAATCTCAAGGTGAACGTTTAGCTATGGTGGCTGTGGGCGAAGCCATGTCAGCTGCTTGGGCGGAGCGCGCCGGCGTTGATATTATCGGTGTTGGAGATAGTCTTGGAATGACATTACATGGTCACCAAAACACACTGCAAATTACAGTTGATCAAATGATAATGCATATCCTTGCTGTGCGTAACGGTGCCCCAAACACAATGACGATAGCATCTATGCCGTACGGCTCTTATGCGACTGAAGAAAAAGCCGTAGAAAATGCCATACGAATGATGAAAGAAAGCGGAGTCGACGCTCTCAAGTTACAACTTGGAAAAGAGGGAAGAAGTATAATAAAGGCGGTCGCTGATGCAGGAGTTCCCATAATGAGCCACGTCGGACTTCTACCTCATAAAGTTCACCTGCTTGGTGGTTTTAAAATGCAAGGTAAAACAGCTCATGCAGCTGTTGAGCTTATTGAAAATGCTAAAGCCATTGAAGAAGCTGGCGCTATTGGTTTGGAAATAGAAGCGATGCCCTATGAAGTAGGCAAAGCTGTAGACGACGCGGTTTCTATTTTTACATTTTCAATTGGCGCTGGAGCAGCTGGAACATGCCAGTTGTTAAATGGTTATGATTTGTTGGGCGCTTTTGATACTTTTAAACCAAAATTTGCGAAGCGTTATGCTAACTTTAGTGAAGCCGCTACCAAGGCTTTTTCAGAATATGTTCATGAGGTTCAAACAGGCAAGTTTCCAGACTCAGATCACAGTTATAAAATGAAAGATGAAGAAATAGAAAAATTCAAAAAAGAATTATTAAAGAGGAACTAAAAATGAATATGCAAGGGAAAAACCCTACGGGTCAACGAATACCGAATGGCATGTTAGTGGACAACTATCCCCGTAATATGTGGTGGGTTGCTGCCTACAGTGAAGAGATAACCACTAAACCAATTACACGATGGTTGCTTGAAACACCTGTTGTTCTTTATCGCCTGGAAGATGGAACAGCTGCGGCCTTGTATGACCGCTGCCCACATAGATGGGCGCCTTTATCCGAGGGACATGTAAGCGGTTCGAAAATTATATGCCCATACCATGGTATGGAATTTGATACGAATGGGAATTGTACTAAGGCACCCACGCAAACAATGATGCCCAAAACAGCACAAATTCCTTCTTACCCTGTGAGGGAAGCTGGTGCATTTGTATGGATATGGATGGGTGACCCCGAGGCTATTGATCGAGAGCCTCCTGATGTTGCATATCAGGTGGATAAAGATTGGAGTTTCATAACAGGGTACATGGAAGTAGCCGCAAATTGGATTTTAATCCGAGAAAATGTAATGGATTTAACTCACATTGCTTTTTTACATAAAAATACTTTCAAGCAAAATGATTGGATTACTGCTCCAGATACTTACTGGGAGGGCGAGTCAATTTGTTATGAGCAAGAATTTGACTTAGCGCCCCTTTCTCCATTGTTTTGCGCAGGAATGGGTTTGCCTGAAGACAAGCCCATTAAGCGTGTGCAAAAAGGAACAATGCCATCACTTGCAATTTCATTTTCGGATTGGAACGTTCATGATCCAAACCCAGAAAAAGGTCGTCGATCAGATTTCATTATGAGAGGGTGTCATATAGTAACTCCATCCACTAAAGGCAAAACTCATTATTTTTGGGGGGCCGCTTTTGATGTCCCAAAAATAACTCAAGAGGTAGCGAACAAAACTAAAGCAAGTGTAGTGGCAGCTTTTAATGAAGATAAAGATTTGCTTCAGAAACTCCAAAAAAATGTTGAAAATGACCCACGTGGGCTTGATTATCTGGAAGTAACACTTGGAGCAGACGGAGCAGGCGTGAAGGTTCGTCAGCTACTAAATAATAAACTCGCAGCTGAAGGTCGCTCTTTAGGATAATACCCAAAAAAGCAAAAAGGGCACCACCTGTTCATTGCAACTTCGATATCTGGTGTCTGAGATCGAAATACGCCAAATTTCACTGAGCCCAATTGGCTCAGCCTTGTTATTCTAGGTAACGTGGCAAGAGTTTTTCCTGATCATAAAATGGTAAATCAACAATTGTGCAGCTCACCTCGCCAAATTTATACGATTGTAAAGTCAGTGTTTTGCCAGACCAGTCACTGGGTTTATCAAACCGGACATATCCTATGCCACACTCCAAATACGGTGAGAACGCACCAGTGGTGACTCTTCCTACAGGCGCATTATCGCTGAGCACAAGATCGCTAGTATGCGGGGTATAATCTTTGCAGCGAAGACCAAAAAGCCGAGTTCCGGAGTTAGCGCCCCTCAATGCATCACGACCCAAGAAATTTTTTTTGCCGAGATCAATAAAGTTCTCTAATCCTGACTCGAAGGGGTTCATGGAACTGTCAAAATCGCTGCCGCTGTCGAAAATACCAGCCTCAATCCTACGAGTGTTCATGGCCTGCATCGAGCTAAATACCATTCCATAAGGTTTACCTTTTCGCATCAAGTGATCCCACAGACGGGGGCAATCTGTCTGTTCGCCTAAGGTGTAAAGTTCATACCCTAATTCACCAGTCCACCCAGTGCGAGAAACATAGACTTGCTGACCATCAAATTTGAAAAGCCCAGAATGAAAGTACCTAAAGTTTTGTGTAATAGCGCCTCTAGTTGCATCCTGCATGATCCGAAAAGACTTTGGCCCTTGCAACTGCAATACCCGAGATTTTGGATCACTCACTTTTACGTCAAAGCCCCTACTATGAGCTAGGAGCCACATATCTAGATCACCATCTGGATGTACGAACCAAAAGCGGTTTTCAGCTAATCGGAATAGGATGCCATCCATAAAAATACCACCCTCATGGGTACATATTAATGCATAACGCCCACGACCTACTTCCATATCTTTGATCTTTCTAGCGACTAGGTACTCTAAAAATGCAACAGCATCTGGGCCAGCAATTTCAACAGGGCGTTCTGGCACATCAAAAAGTGCTGCCTTCTTTCTCAGTGCCCAATAGCTGGAGATCACATCCTCTCCGTTATAGTGGGCATAAAAACGCCCAGCCGCCAGGCGTAATACCGTATTTTCGTTTGCGTAGCAGTTATGAAATGGCGACAGTTCGTTACTGCCGACATAAGTTGCAAAAATATTGGCAGGATTAAGAGTGGGATGGTCATTCATGAGCCGACAGCTTTTTTACTCCATCATAAAATGCACAAATTTTATTTCCATCTAAATCGCGAATATAAGCGTAGCAGACATCACTGTCTTCTTCACGGGGGCCAGGGGCACCCTCATCGGTACCGCCGCTCGATAGCCCAAATCTATGAAACTGCTTGAGCGCAAGCATTGTTGGGGCTACAAGCGCAATCATTGTTCCATTTCCATGTGTTGCAAATTTTTGATCGAAGGGAATGGTAACGTAGAATTCAATAGCATCTTTTGACCCATTTGGAGCGTAGGCCGTGTAAGTTTCAGTTCGTTCAGCCTGCAGAAGTCCAAGTGAGGCTAAAATAGCATCATAAAATTTTGTTGCCTTAGTCAGGTCATTTGTGCCAACCATCACATACCCGATCATTTCATTTTTCCTTGTCCAATTATTTTTCCATTGTGGTTCGCATGTTTTCTAAATTTGTGTTCTGCCAAATATCTGCATCAATCCTTGGCAAAGGGTTACGTCCTAAGATTTCATCGCTAAGTTTTTCGGCCATCATTATAGTAGGGGCATTTGTATTCCCATTGGTAACAACAGGCATTATGGACGCATCCACAATCCGCAAACCAGACAAACCGTGGACCCGACCGCCAGCATCAACGACTGCCCCTTTGTCAGTTGCCGCCCCCATACGAGCCGTGCATGAAAGATGCCACTGTGTTGTCGTATGCGACTTCAGGACTTGATCAAGATCCTCATCGGACTGCACATCACATCCTGGAAAAATCTCGTCACCTTTGAGGTCAAAAAAGGCGGGTTGGTCTACCAGATCCCGAACCAAGCGGATGCCTTTGCGCATTCTGTCTCTGTCGCGATCATCTTTAAGATAATTTACCAAAATATGGGGAGGATCGTTCGGGTTGGAGGATCGCAACTCGATGCTTCCTCGGCTATGAGCACGCATTAAGCCTACATGAATTTGAAAGGCATGCTCTTGCAGTGGCGTCCATGTTGCATCATCGACTGCAACCGGAGTGATGATAATCTGCAGATCAGGGTAATCCACATCTTTGCCCGATCGAATACAACCCAGACCTTCAAATCCATTTGATGAAACGATGCCACGACGCGTCAATATCCATTGAATTCCTGCTCCAAGTTTGGCTAGCCCCTTTGTTTTCGGCCAAATTGAAACAGGCCGTTTACATTTATACTTCAAAACAAAATCAGGATGGTCATTCAGGTTTTGACCTACGCCTGGCAAGTCATGAAGAACATCAATCCCCGTATCCTGAAGATGTGCAGCGGGACCAATACCAGATAACATTAATATATGAGGTGACCCAACCGCACCCGCACTTAGAATAATTTCTTTTCTAGCTTGAACGCTCTTTAAGGCCCCACTGCCAGACATGTAGGTCACTGCTACCGCTTTGGTTCCGTCAAAAGTTATTTTATGAACAAGTGACCCCGTTTGAATTTTCAGGTTTGATCGCTTTCGAGCTGGGTCGAGGTAGGCACGTGCAGTACTCCAGCGTTCACCATTATACACAGTCCGATCCGAGACACCAAACCCCTCCTGACAAAAGCCACTAATATCATTTGTCCCCGGATAACCAGCCTCCTGACCCGCCTTTATAAAAGCAAGTGTGATTGGATCCTGAGGATTCGCGCGGTAAACGTGCAAAGGACCATCTACACCACGAAAATCATCTTCCCCACCACCGTAGTTTTCCATACGTTTAAAGTAGGGCAAAACATCTGCATATCCCCAGCCAGGGCATCCAGCCTGTTGCCAACCTTCGTAGTCTAAGGCATGACCGCGGATAAAAACCAAACCGTTGATGGATGAAGATCCACCTATCGTTTTA
>ENA-OSEY01001329-OSEY01001329.1-marine-metagenome-genome-assembly--contig:-NODE-1329-length-17235-cov-4.165579_pt1 | contig 17235 bp, 15 predicted proteins | sample MGYA00248465_ERZ534230 | MGnify/ENA primary metagenome ERZ534230 (study PRJEB26409, sample SAMN06344110) | marine metagenome | isolation source: Sea water from surface | place: Atlantic Ocean:Southern...
TCATTACAATATTTATGATACCACCAACTCCATCTGGATCATATTTTGCCGATGGGTTTGTTATTACCTCCACTTTTTCTACCATACTAACCTGGATATTGTCAACGACTCCGCGTCTATTTGAGCCAGTAAGTCCAGAGCGTTTTCCATCAATCAAGATGGTGACATTAGCATCTCCAGCAATAGATACTTCACCATCAATGTTTACATCAACAGTTGGGACTTTTCTTAGAAGGTCAAATCCAGTCCCTCCAGCAGCGGTCAGGTTTTTACCCACTTTAAATATTTGTTTATCAACAGTCTGGATGAATTGACTTTCATCTCCCACAACTTCTACAGCGTCAAGATTAACACTGGAGATTTTCAAAGGAATTTCGCCTAAAAAATGTTTTATTTTCCCTTTGCCTCCTGTCATCTGACCTGGGAAAACATTTAAAGGGCCAACTTCTTTTTTAGAGTAGCCAATGAACTCTATAACCACTATGTATTCTCCTAAGGGTATTTCAGATATGTTGAAGCTTCCATTTTTATCTGAAAGGCCGCCTGTCACAACATCTCCATCATGGTTATCAATTATAGAGATAGAGGCATACTCGATAGGAGCGCCAGAAGTAGAATCTGTTACAGAACCTTGTATTACTCCTATGGCAGGCATCTTTGGTTTTTTACTATGACCCTCATGTCCAAATACATTTTGTATCAAAAAAATAGTACATACTGATAGGAATATCAGTTTCTTAAAGCTTTTTATCATATTGGTTCCTTGAATGATGTTATAATTAGACTACAAGTCTGGATAAAAGTTAAATATTTTATTCAGTAGTATTCCAATGAATATCCATTGTGTGGTACTGGACTTTTCTACGGTTTTTGATCTTCACTGGGAAGTTGTATGTTGCTGTTTGACCTGGCTCAAGAGCAGTATCTGCAATTACGCCAGAATCATACATTATTCTGGACCCTTTTACAAAAACAGAATCTTGCCCAGCAGGTTTTGTTGTTTGGGTAAATAAGTTAGATACTACTCTAACAAAGTCGGCTCTTTTTTGTCCAACATTTTTTATCCTGCCTGAAAATTCATGCCTATCAGGATAGATATTTACAAAAGGGTCTCCGAGAAAAATTACTTTTGGCTCAGGCTCTACGTGTTTATTACGCCTGATTACCATTTCTTTTTTTAGAACTAATTGTCCAATTTGAGTCTTTAAAACTAGAGATGAATCTGTCTCACTGAGTATATCACCCATAACAACAGTGCCATTCTTTAATTCTATCCTATATTGAAAATCAGGAACCTTAATCAGGTCTAAAATTTCTTTGCTTACATTTGGCATGGTTTGTTTTTTTTCGAAAGCAGTGACAATGCTTTTAAGGGAGTCAATTTGATTTTTAAGTTCTCTTAAGTTGGATTCATACTCAAAGAATTGGTCCTCAAAATCTAGTCTATCTACTTGATCATATGGTCTCAATTGAGGCAAAAGGTCATTTTTATTTTCAGTTTTGAGTGGAGTATTTAATGTTTGCACGTTAGGCTCATTTAAAATTTCAGTTTCTTGTGATAACTGTTCTGGGGACTCTTCTACGCTTTTTATTGTGATTATAAAATCCTCAACATCATCATCCATAACTGATATAGGTTTTGATTCAATTTTATCTCCAGTGAAGTTAATGATATATTTTCCGCTGTTAATTTTCTTAAGTTTAAATTTTCCTTTCCTACTTACTTTTGTTTTGTCAACCTCTTCTCCATTTGACTCTTTTACCAAAGTGATTAGACCTTTTTTTATTGGATCCCCATCTTCACTTTGTACAGCGCCCGAAATAGTGTAATTAGCAAATACAATATTGCATAATGACATATAAACTATTGACAAAGATATAATGAGTTTTTTATTCATGCTCTCTCTTGCTAAAGCTTGCTTTATGTGCCATTCTTCTAACTTGTTCCGCCCATATTTTTTCTTCACCCAGCATATAGACCATATCTAAAATATTATCATAGTAAACATAATTTTCTCTTTTTTCAAGAATTGGTAATATTTTAGGGATTACACGTGGGTCTTTAAATGCACCTAGATTATCAATCGCTTTCTTTCTAATGTCTATAGGATAATCTTCACTACTAGCTATTTCAACAACTGCAAGTTTTACTTCAGGCTCGTTAAACTCTCCTAGAGCAGAGAGCATTGTATTAAGTAGGGTATAATATTGGCTTTTGCCTGTGTTGTAAGTATTTAATAGTGCAAGAATTAAGTTTTCCTGTTTTACTCCGGCCATTGTATTTATGGCAAACTCACGAACTTCTAAATTTGTATTTGGATCACCTAATAGTTCTGCAAAAGCAGTGGCAACATCTTCAGGACTTTTCTTTCCTAAAATTTGTACTGCTTTATTTCTTATCCCTAACCTGACATTGGGGTCTTTAGCAATTGCTGTTAATACAGGAATGACTTGATCGCTGCCAAGTGCCCCTAATTGTTTTGTTAGCATTCCCTCGGTTCTGCTCATATTTGTCTTTGCAATTTCATAAAGGTCCAATAATCCAAGTACTTGGTCTTTTGTTCTAACCTTATGAAGATTTTCTGTAATTGTTAGATGAAGGTTGTTTGTCCTGTCTTCAAGAATGTGTGCGCTTTCAAGCAAAGCTGAACTTGCTTTGGGGTTTTCTCTAAAGAGAGCCAACATCTCTATCGATGCTTTTAGAAGAGAAAAATCAACAGCACTCGTCGTTTCAACCATCTCTGCAATGGCATTTAATGCCATGGGATGTTGAGTATTTGCTAACATTCTTCCCGCTTCTATTCTTGCTTTTATATGCTGATTTTCGTCAGTGTAAATCTGTATCATTTCTTCTAGAGCTTGTATATCTCCATCTTGATATGCACTGCGAAGTTTTTGAATATTATTGAGGAAGTTTGGGTCATCAGGATCAATAATGGATTTTCTTCCAAAAAAATTTTTGACTGTGGCACAACCTTGAAATAAAGTTAGAGAGCAAAGTATGATTAATAAATGTTTACGCATCATTTTCCCATTGATGTAGTGTTAATTCTTTCCCATCAAAAACTGCATATGAAGGATCATCTTGCCAGTCACCTAAAACGGCTAGTTTCCCTTTTTCTACATCAATTATTTCATTTAAATGATAATGACCGCAGACCATGTAATCAAATCCTTTTTGGAAATGAGTTAATGCGTATTTTTTTAATTCATTCCTGATTTTTTCTCTAACTTCCTCTGGTAGTTCAGGATGATTCTCTGTTCTTGATACTTTTCGAGCTATCTTATAAGCAAGCGTAGGGTGTAATAATCGGAAACACCATATGAAAAAAGGGGAGCGGATTATTTTCTTTAAAATTCTGTATCCATAGTCCCAACTTAAAACTCCATCGCCGTGAGTAATGTAAAAATTTTTTCCTCTTAATGAAAAGGTTGTATCATCGAAATAAGTATGGTTCATTAATTTTTTTTTCATGAAATCCAGAACCCAATAATCGTGGTTGCCAGCGATAAATCTCAAGTCAACTCCTGCTTTTTTAAGTTGAAAAGCCTTATTGTAAAAATCAAAATATGATTTAGGTATAACATCAGGGTATTCAAAATAAAAATCAAACAAATCACCTACAAAAAAAAGTGTGCCCCTTGTAGTCCTTACAAAATTTAAAAATCGATACAAAGACTCTCTTTTAGCACTTTCATCTGAAGACTCATCTAACATCAGGTGTATATCTGAAATGAAATATATTGGCAATTGCATGGTTTTAAAATATCTTTTTAAGTATACTAATTATAAGAGTAGTAAATTTAACAATAAAATATACTTTTCAGGACATATTGACAATATCTTGAGTTTTTTGTTAAAGTAAGAAACATTGCTTTCATTTATTTCGTTATAAAGAAGATGATTATATTTAAATACATACTTTTTGCCATTGTAATTCTATCTAGTTCCTTTGGACAATCTTTTGGAAAAAACAAGGTGCAATATAGGGATTTTGATTGGTCTTATATCCAGACTCCCAATTTTGATATATATTTTTATGGCGATAATCAAGACCTTGCGGAATTCACTTCAAGAGTATCTGAGGAAGCATACAAACAGATATCTACTCATCTTGCATGGGATTTAAAAAACAGGGTATCAATTCTAGTGTATAATTCTCACAATGAATTTCAACAAACAAATGTTGTGGGTGTATACATGTCAGAAGGAATAGGTGGAGTAACCGAGCTATTTAAAAACAGAGTGGTTTTCCCATTTGACGGAGATTTTGAACAATTTAGACACGTTATTCATCATGAGCTTGTTCATGCAATGCTCAATGATATGGTTTACGGAGGTACTGCTCAAAACATGGTTGCTAGTCGAACTCGTGTGAGAATTCCCTTATGGGCAAATGAAGGTCTGGCAGAATTTTTAAGCTCAAACTGGGATACAAAGGCAGATATGATTTTGCGTGACATAGCAGTTCATGAAAGAATTCCTACCGTTAATGAGCTGAATTATTTTATGGCATACAAAGGCGGGCAATCGCTTTGGAGATTCATTGCAGGAAAATATGGAAGAGAAAAAGTCGGTGAGGTTTTTCGCTCGATGAAAAAAACTCAAAGTGCTGAAAAAGGGTATCAGCTGGCTCTTGGCATGAAATGGGATGAATTATCTGATCAATGGCATAAATACTTAAAAAAAGAATATTGGCCAGATATTGCAAATAGAGATCCTTTGGAAGATATGTCTGAACAGTTAACTGATCACAAAAAAAATAGGAATTTTTATAATGTATCGCCATCACTGTCTCCAGATGGTAGTACAGTAGCTTTATTATCAGATAGATCTGGTTACTTCGATGTTTATCTTTTGGATGCTGCGACAGGTAAGAAAAAAGCTACTTTAGTGCAAGGTAGTCGCTCTGTTAATTTTGAGGAGCTTAAATGGTTACAGCCTGGGTTATCTTGGTCCCCAGATGGAGAAAAAATTGTACTAGCAACAAAAGCCGGTTCTTCTGATGCACTTCAAATAATTGATGTAAAAACTAAAAAAGCAAAAAAAATTCCTATAGCTTTGGATGGAGTATTTTCTGCAGCTTGGAGCCCTAATGGTAATGATATCGCTTTTGCTGGCAATCACAATGGCTCAAGTGATATATACATTTATAATTTTAAATCAGAGAACTTTAAAAAGATAACTAATGATATTTTTTCTGATTCATATCCGTCATGGAATGGCAACGGTGAGGAAATTGCATTTGTTTCTGATCGTGGCAAACATGTTGATGGTAAGTATGATGGTAGAATTGAAGATCATAACTACAGTCAGACAGATATATATGTAGTAAATATTAAAAGTGGCAAAATTAAAAGAGTCACTGATACACCTGATAATGAGAGCTATCCTATTTGGGCAAACTCTGAAAGAACATTATTTTATACTTCAGACTATAATGGTGTTTTCAACCTCTATAAACATGCTTTGGTTGAAGACCAAAATTCTGATTCTAAATTTGTAAATAATTCATATGCTATCACTAATGTTTTGACAGGCCTGCAGCAGCCAACAATTTCTAAAGATGATAACTCGATAATTTTTGCGGGATATTCGGGCATTGGTTGGGACCTATATAGTTTAAATAATCCACTTGGCATTGCTGCCAAGCAAATTGCCCCAACACAGTTTATTAAAACAAGAGACAGTGAAGATATGTCTGTAGCAGACATTCGAGACACTGATAAAATTGAAAGGATCGATTTAAATACAAATTCATCATATTCTAAATGGGTATTTGCTCAGGGATATGATAATTATAATCATTCTATGGATACCAAGGGTTCGAAACAAGAGAAGGTTGTTAAGGACACGTTGGTTAATGGAGTTCACGTTCCAAAACCCTACAAAACGCGATTCACATTAGATATGGTAAGTGGGAATTTGCAGATTAGCAATGTGTTTGGAGCAACCGGAATGACTTATTTTGCATTTAGTGACATTCTAGGAAATCACCAGATTCAATTTGGAACAGAAATGGTTCTAACTCTAGAAGATAGCGATTATTTTTTATCATACGGTTATCTAAAAAATAAGACAGATTATTATTTTGTAGGTTTTCAAAATGCAGATTTCTTTCAAGCTGGATATTATTCTCTTGGGCGTTTAAGACATTATGGGTTACAATCTTACATTTCTCACCCTTTTAGCAGATTTCAAAGAGTTGATTTTGGGCTTACTTGGCATAATATTAGCTATGATATTCTTGATAGGATGATAAATACATTTGGGCAGGAAGAGCTGGTTAAAAGACCTGGTTCATCCACAAAATTCACTACAATATTACCTAGAGCTAGCTGGATATATGACAATTCAATTTTCGGTTTCACTGGACCAATAGATGGGTATCGCCAGAATGTTTCTATCACTGCTAGTCCTGGTTGGAATACAGATTTCAAGTTTCAAACAGTAAAATTAGATGCTAGAAAATATTGGAGATTTGGTCGCGACTATACGCTTGCTGTAAGAGGATTTTTCGGGAGTAGCCGGGGTAAAAACGCTCAGAAATTTTTTCTGGGGGGCATACCATACTTGCTTACAGACTTTCAAAGTGGTACAACAAATGGAGTCAGCGATCCTTCGGCGTATAGAAGTGTAATTACAGATACATCTAACTCAAATTTAATTACGGATGTATATTTTACAGAGTATGCCTTCCCAATGAGGGGTGCTCGATTTGCAGAACGAATAGGTACATATGCTTCATTATTTAATTTTGAAGTTAGATTTCCATTCATTAACTATCTTGCGCTAGGGTTTCCTTTAAAAGTTGTTTTTGGAAATATTAGGGGCCATGCTTTTGTTGATGTTGGAGCCGCCTGGGATTCTGCAGATGAATTTTCTTCAAATAGTTGGCCAGAGAAATACGGTTCTAATGACACTGCTAAATTTTCTCCTTGGGTTGTGACATCCGGCTTAGGTGTGAAGATCAACCTTGGATATTTCTTATTAAGAGTAGAGTCAGCTTGGGATAAAAATCCAGGCGGATACTCAAAACCGCAGTGGTACTTATCTCTAGGGCCTGATTGGTAAAATATCGGCCTTGATTACATCATACATAGAAGGCAATTTTGCATACTTCTATGGCTAATAAAAAAAATAAAGTAAACTTTTTATGTTCTGCATGTGGTGATGATTTCCCGAAGTGGCATGGACAATGTCCAAGCTGTAAAGAGTGGGGCACCTTATCAGAGTTTAAAGTATTAGGGAATAAAAACATAAAAAGGTCTAAACTTGATTATAGAGATTATAAACCACTAAATGATATACTTGATTCCGATCCTGGCGAAAGAATTACAACAAATATTACGGAGGCTGATAGGGTATTAGGAGGAGGCCTTTTACCTGGGTCACTATTATTGTTAGGAGGGAGTCCAGGTGTAGGGAAATCTACATTAGCTTTACATATATGTTCTGGGGTTAATAAATCTATTTTATACGTTTCTGCTGAAGAAAGTGAAGAACAAGTTGCAATTAGAGCAAAAAGGATAAACGTAAAATCAGATAACCTACATTTATCTAGTGAAAATGATCTTAATGGTATCCTGACTCACATTGATAGAATTTCCCCTGCACTAGTTATCATTGACTCAATTCAAACAATTATAAATTCTGATTTAGACTCTTTGCCTGGATCTCCTAGTCAAATTAGAGATTGTGGCCAAAAGTTTTTAGAAGTCAGTAAGCATAATAATGTTATAATTATTATTATTGGTCATGTTACAAAAGAAGGGACCATTGCAGGTCCAAAAATGTTGGAACACATGGTAGACACAGTTCTTTATCTAGAAGGAGATGATAGATATGAACATAGAATTTTAAGGTCTGCAAAGAACCGATTTGGAGCTACAAATGAGGTTGGAATTTTTCATATGAATGAAGATGGATTAAACGAGGTTTCAAATCCTTCTGAAATGTTTTTATCTGAACGAAGTAGAAATATACCAGGGACTTGTATTTATCCTTCCTTAGAAGGCACTCGTCCTATTTTAATTGAAGTTCAAGCGCTTGTGTCCACCGCAAATTTTGGAACGCCGCAAAGGAATGTAAACGGATTTGACCTTCGAAGGCTTGCCATGCTTCTAGCAGTTCTTGAAAAGAGGATGGAATTAGTCATGGGCATTAAAGATGTATTCATAAATTTAGTTGGTGGTTTAAAAGTCGATGATCCTGCTGCTGATTTATCTATTTTATGTGCAATTGCATCAAGTTTTATGGATAAGCCAATAGATGAGACTATTGTTTTCATTGGTGAAATAGGTTTAGCAGGTGAAATCAGATCAATAAGTAGATTGGGTCATCGTTTAGCTGAAGTGGAAGCTTTGGGTTTTAATGGTGCAGTTGTCCCTAAAGCCAGTATGAATAGCAAACTTAAGAAAAATAAACTCAAGATTTACCCCGTTGAGTCAGTTAAGCAAGCATTTGATATATTATTTTGAATTTTTCAATTACCACGCAAGATAAAAAGACCTCTGCCAGAACTGGAGTAATAAAAACAGAACATGGAGATATTCAAACCCCAGTATTTATGCCTGTTGGTACTATTGGTGCTGTAAAAACATTTTCTCCACATGAGCTAGAAGGACTTGGGGCAGATATAATTTTAGGCAATACATATCATCTTTATTTAAGGCCAGGGACAGAAGTAATAAATCATGCAGGCGGTCTTCATAAATTTTCAAATTGGACAAGACCTATTTTAACAGACAGTGGAGGGTTTCAGGTATTTTCTTTGGCAAATTTAAATAAGATTAATGATGATGGTGTGGAGTTTCAATCTCACCTAGATGGGAGTTATCATACTATAACACCTGAAATATCGATGCAAATTCAGCGCGCTTTGGGGTCAGATATTATTATGGCATTTGATCATTGTCCTCCTGGTAAATCAGAATTAGATGAAGTTACCAAAGCTGTTAAAAGAACTAATGAATGGTTTATAAGGTGTAAAAACTATCTAAAAGATAATCCCCGCCTTTATAAACACAGCCAAACGTTATTTCCAATTATTCAAGGTGGTATTAATCATAAAATGAGAGAAATGAGTATCGAAGGATTAGTCCCACAGGCAGATTTCGGGATAGCGATTGGGGGCCTTGCAGTTGGAGAAGAGAAAAACGCTATGTTTGATACTATAGAATTCTGTGATTCGTTACTACCAAAAGATAGACCTAGATATCTGATGGGGGTTGGAAGACCTACTGACATAGTAAAAGCAATACGGCGTGGAGTTGATATGTTTGATTGTGTTATGCCAACCAGAAATGGTAGAAATGGCCAGATCTTTACATCTAATGGGACGATAAATATTACAAATGAGAAATATAAAGATGATCACTCCTTTATAGATGAGGATAGTAATCATGCTTTTGGGCGTATGTTTACTAAAGCGTATATAAGACATCTTTTTGGCGTTAAAGAAATACTCGGTTTGCGAATTGCATCAACATTGAACTTATCATTTTACATTTCTTTAATTAAAAAAATACAAGAGGTGATTCACCTTGGCGAGTTTGATAGTTGGTCTAGTAGTTGGTTAAATGAAATGAAGTATCATAGAGGCATGTAATGACAAAAATGAAGGTGCGAGTTATAGATGCTTATGTCTATAGAAAAACAATAGAAGGAATTGAGTTTCTTATATTGAAACGGGCAAAAACCAAAATATATGAGCACCTTTGGCAAGGGGTTGCAGGAAAAATTGAAGAGGGAGAAAAAGCTTGGGAAGCAGCAATCAGGGAACTAAGAGAAGAGACTGGTTTAACACCATTGAAAGTATTTATAGCTGATCATGTAAGTAGTTTTTATGAAAAGCATGGTGATAGATTAAATCTTGTTCCAGTTTTTGGAATTGAAGTTGATTCCCAAGAAGTAGTTTTATCAAAAGAACATTGTGATTTTAAATGGGTTAAGTTGGATGTCGCTTTATCTCATTTAGTTTGGAATGGGCAAAAGAGAGGGATTCAGGTTGTTCATGATATGGTAATATCTAATGATGATAGGATGAAATGGTCTCAGATTAAAATTCCAGATAAATTGCCTTGATAAATTTTTTAAATATATCAAGAAGGTTAAAGTATCTATTTGGTACTATAGCTTTGTCTTGGTTTCTATTTTTTTATTACGAGTAGCGTTTTTCCTCATTTTTTATGAATCATCAAGTTTAATAGATATTTTAAAAAGTTTTTGGGTTGGATTAAGATTTGACCTTCGCTTATCCATATTAACAGCATTACCAGGCTTATTACTTTGTGTAATTGCCTCTATTAAATATTGGAAATTTTCCTATTCAATATCTTTGATAAAATGGATTTATCCTTCAATTCTGTCACTTATAGTTTTATTCTACACTTTTGATTTTGCTACATATAGTTACACTCAACAACGTATTGATATAACGGTTTTTACTTTATTAGAAAATTTTGCGATTTCTGCAGGCATGATGTGGGAGTCATATCCTATTGTATGGTTGTTTTTACTTGTAGTATCAATATGCAGTGGTTGCATTTTTATACATAGCCTTTTAATAAAGGTTACACTAAAACGTAACAAATTTTTTCAAACAAAACATCAAAAATCCTTTCAAGTTTTATTTTGCTTTTTGATTTATCTTTTTGGATTTTGGGGCACTTTTTCTCAATACATGCTTTTATGGAGTGATGCTTTTTTCAGTCGAAGTTCCTTTGTTTCTGCTCTTGCGCTAAACCCGGTTTTATATTTTTATGATACAAAAACATTTAAAGAGGCTGATTTTGAAATTGAAAAAGTAAAAGATCATTACTACACAATATCAGATTATCTTGGCATAGATAGCTTAGATGTTAATAACTTGAATTATACAAGGAAAATTCGTCCTAAAATAAATAAAAATAGTCATCCCAACGTTGTGATAATTTTTATGGAATCAGTTGGTTTAAATAGAATGGGATTAGTTGGCAATCCATTAAACCCAACTCCTTTCTTAGATAGTTTAGCTTCAAATGGGTTGTTTTTTTCAAAATTTTATATTCCATGGGTTAGTACTTCTAGATCTGTATTTACAATGTTGACTGGCATACCGGATGTAGCTAGGAGAACATCCTCTAGAAATCCGATTGTTAGAGATCAATATAGTATTTTATCTGATTTTAATAATTATGAAAAATATTATATGATTGGTGGTAGTGCTAGCTGGGCGAATATTCGCAGTTTAGTTACTTATAATATAAAAAATATGAAGCTTATTGAAATGGAAGACATTGATCAACCCAGAGTTGATGTTTGGGGGGTATCGGATTTAGATCTCTTTAAAGAGGCTGATAAAATTCTGAAGGACAAAAAATACTCTGAAAGTCCAAGTTTCATTATTATACAAACAGCGGGGAATCACCGTCCATACACTATACCTGATGATAATGAAGGTTTTATCAAAAAAACCCATAGGAAAGATGATTTAAATAAATCGGGTTTTAAATCTATCGAGCAGTATAATGCTATGAGATTGTTAGATCATTCTATTAAAAGGTTTTTTGAACTTGCAAAAAAGTCTTCATATTATGATAACACTGTTTTTGTATTGTTTGGAGACCATGGAACAGCTGACCCTAAAGCAGAACACATGGGTGAGGAAGACTACAGCCTAAAGCTGAGATCATATAATGTTCCACTGATAATCTATTCTCCAAAAATAATTCAACAATCTAAAGAAATAAAACAAGCATCAGGCCTTTCTGATCTATTGCCAACAATTGCAGGAATATGCGAAATACCATATACCAATAAAACGATGGGTAATGATATATTAAAAACGGGCAATGACATTGCTTTTTTGGTTAACAAAAAAATGAGTCCATCGAGCTATGGAGTAATAAACAGTGAATTTTATCTTAGAGTTTTTCGTGATGGTTCTGGGTCTGAATTACATAAAATTTCTGGAGAAGATCCAGCAAGTGATATCAAAGGTTCTTTTTTAAAAGAGGCTGATTCATTAAAAAAAATAGCTGATGCAATTTATCAAACATCAAAGTATATGCTATATCACAATAACAATTAATTGATATATTCTAATACATAATTATATCAAATGGATTAATTAAGGAAAAAAATCATGTTATCAATTGGATCAAGTGCCCCTGAATTTCAATTAAGTGATCAGGATGGTAATTCAGTAAACATTAAAGATTTTGAGGGCCAAAAAGTTCTTCTATGGTTTTATCCTAGAGCAAGCACACCTGGCTGAACAACGCAAGGTCAAGGACTCCGGGATGAGTTTAAAAATTTTAAAAAATATAATACAGTAGTATTAGGCATGAGTGCCGATTCAGTAAAGGCTCAAAAGAACTTTTGTTCAAAACAAGAGTTTCCATTCCAATTACTTTCTGACCCTGAAAAAGAAACGATTAGAGCCTATGAAGCTATTGGCTTAAAGAAAATGTATGGTAGAGAATATGAGGGTATTTTGAGAGTAGCATATTTGATAGATGAAAATGGTAAAATTGAAAGAGCATACGAGAAGGTTAGCCCAAAAACTCATGCTGATGAAGTCTTAAAGGATTTAACATAAAATCTATTCTTTTTTAATAATTAAATAATCATCTTTAAAAACCATTTTATCTTTTTCGAAGTACCCATTCATTAAAGAATGACCTTTGAGCCATAATTCATCTTCAATGATTTTATAGTCAGTTAAATGAATAGGATTATTATACAAGGCGAAGACTGCGCTGTTTTCTTTGCATAGCGCTAATTCATTTATTTCATAATTATCAATGTTTACCCAATCTTCTCTTAATTTAAAACCATCTTTAATATCAATATCATCATAGGTTAAAAGAATTGATGGGCTTTTTGAAGTAAATGTAGCCATTGCATAAATGGGTAGAATAGCACAAATAACAACCCAGAAACTGGTTTTAGGTTTTATATCGCAAAAAAAACTCTGTTGCTGTTTGAGGTTTAATAATTTTTGCAAACCATTCGCATTAACCAATAAACCATAATGTGATAGGAAAACTGTTTTATCATTTGACACTACTACAACTGCATCATCATTTAGAAGCGGTTTATATTTTGGTATAAAATGTGAAGAATGAGATTCTATTATTTTTATTAAATCGCCTGAATAGTTTAAATACTTCACATTTAATTTTTTTTTAGGAGAGTGATTTTCTTCCTCTAAAAATACAGCAATAGCTCCTATGTTCCATAAACCATATAAAAGTAAAATAGAGTTCAAGAAAAAATTATCATCTATTACAACCTTATCTTTTGGGACTACGCCTTGGTCATTCAGCCAGTTTGATATTCTTTGAATGCTATAGAAAAAATCAATATTTGTTAAACCGTAATCTTTGAAAACTTTTTCATTTTTATATTTAATTATTTGGCCTTCAATAATAGCTTGTGTACTTGGGTAGGGTATCATGTATTCTATTGGTTCAATATTGCCAATAGTTTGTGCTTTGTATATTGGGCTATTAGGTTCCATAGTCAATGTATATGAAATTTTAAAATAATTTGGTAATTATAATTTTTACGGTACTAATAACATACTAGAATGCTTTAGACTTAAAGCCAGGCACCTTTAAATTATAATGGTCTAATATTAATGAAGTTATTTAATAGCAAAACAATTTTTCTTTTTTTCTTATGTTTTCATTATTTATCTAATGTTTTTTCTTGCGCTGCTATTCAAGCTCCATCTGGAGGTCCAAAAGATGAGACAGCGCCATTCTTGTTGTATTCTACTCCAGCAACAGGAGCTACAAACTTTGATCAAAGTATAGTAAAATTGATTTTCTCTGAATACATTTTAGAAAGATCAATTTCTGATGCTATATCTCTTTTACCAAAAACTGATGACCCTATACAGGTAAAGTATAAGGGTAAAGAATTAGTTGTAAAACTCCCAGACAGTTTATTAATTGATCAGACTTATATATTATCCATAAATAGAAATTTAAAAGATGAAAATGGAGTTTCGCTTTCTGAAGGCATTCAACTTGCATTTTCAACGGGGAATATAATTGACAAGTCTAAAATTAATGGTAAGTTGTTCTCTGAAGAGGAAGCATCTGCTTTGTTATGGAAAATAAGAGACTCATTGGATGCGAAAGAGTTTTTTCTTCGCCAACCTGATTATACTATAGATGCTAATGAAGATGGGCATTTTTCATTTAATTATTTATCAAATGGCAGTTATAAACTTCTTGGAATAAATAGGTCCAAATTAAATGAACGATTAGATCCAAACTATTCAATTTATGGAACCTCGTCTACGGATGTTATTAACATAGACTCAGCGAGTACATTCAAGAAAGATGTAAACATCTTAATCCCTAAAGCTTCCAAATATATAAGGGTCGTTAATGGGAAATGGATCGATAGTAGGCGAGGGGAAATAAACTTTGATATGCCAATAAATGAAAAGATAGATTATATCACAGTTGAGATTACTAGCGAAGGAAACAAAATTTTACCTGAGCTTTTTGTTGATAATAATGAAAAAAATACTTTACACTTTTTTATTAAGGATTCGCTTAAGTCAGGTTTAAACACAATGATTAATGTGGTCCCTAGTGATAATGCTGAATATTCAATAATTGATTCTGCTTTGATTTCAGCAAAAACAAAATCTAATATTGATACTTCATACCTAAGTATTAAAGATGCTGAGAAAGTGAATAATTTAGAAATTGAAGAGGACCAAATAAGACCTTTTGATTTTTCATTTTCTAAAGTGATGTACAATGTTATTATGGATAGCGCTTTAACATTAAAAAAAGATTCTGTTATTATTGATTTTAATCTAGAAAAATTAAGCCCTATGCATTATCGAGTCATTCCAGAAACAAATTGGATTCCAAATACTGATTATAATTTGTTTGTCATGAGAGATAAGTTGAAAATGGCAAATACTCGTGGCATTAAAGATTCACTTTTGATTATAAACATAAAAACTTCACCATTTAGAAAGTTTGGCAGTCTCACGGGTAATTTAATTGAAAAGTTTAATGAGCCTTTGGTTGCGAAGTTATCCTCGCTAGAAAAAGAACAATATTTCCTAGATGTATTTGTAAATTCTAATTCGTCTTTTAAAATTAATAAAATACCAGAAGGGATTTATTCTCTGATGTTTTACAATGATAGAGATGAAAATGAATATTATTCTTATGGAAGTCTTAGTCCTTATCAATCTTCAGAATGGTTTGAAATCATTCCTGACACGATATCGATAAGAAGTAATTGGGATATGGAAATAACAAATATTAAACTCAATAGCTTTTAGATGCATTGTGTAATCTTAGCTGGTGGTAGTGGGACTCGATTTTGGCCATTGAGTAGAAAAGATAATCCGAAGCAATTGTTAAAAATAATTGGCGACAAGACGATGCTTCAAATAACCATTGATCGATTAAGAAAGTTAAAATCGACATCAGAAATATATATTATTACTAAAAAAGAACTTTATGATGTCATACTAAAAACAATTAAGCATATAAAAAGTGAAAATATAATTGTAGAGCCCAGTCCGAAAAATACCGCTCCAGCTATCGCTTTGGTTGCGCAAAAGATTTACATGAAAAATAAAAATGCTATTATGGGCGTTTTCCCAGCTGATCACCTAATTGTAGGTCACAATCATTTTGAAAAATCACTAAATAATGCTTTTAGTTTAGTTAAAAAAGAAGAAAACCTAGTTACAATAGGTATAAAGCCAAGTTATCCAAGTACTGCTTATGGATACATACAGTATGAGCCAGGGACGAAAAATAAAAATGGTTACCATGTGAAAACTTTTGCTGAGAAACCTCATATAACATTAGCAGAAAGGTTTATTAAAAGCGGAGATTTTTTGTGGAACGCGGGTATTTTTGTTTGGAGAGCAAATAGCCTTTTATCATCCTTAAAAAAATATATGCCTGAATTACATGAGGCAATGCAAGAAATAGAACAAAGAATTGAAAATTCAGATTCTTTTGATGATATCTGGGAAACTATATTGCCAGAGAGTATTGATTATGGCTTGATGGAAAAAGCAGATAATATATTTGTCATTCCTGCTCAATTTGAGTGGAACGATCTTGGCTCATGGGATGCTTTATATGAGATATTTTCTAAAAAAGAAAATGACAATGTAATTAGAGGATTAGGGACAGTTCTAGATGGGGAAAATAATTTCATTCAGTCTAATGAAAAATTTACAGCTGTCATCGGTTTAGATAACATTGTTGTTGTGAACACAAACGATGCTACGCTAGTTGTACCAAGAGATAAAGTTGAAAAAGTTAAAGACTTGGTAAGTTGGCTTGATAAAAAAAATCTTAAGGATTTGCTATAATTGAAAAATAAAGAATTATTAGAAGAATTCCATTCTTTAGCTGAAAAATTAGATGTGAAAATTATGAAAGGGAAAGGTGACTTTTCTGGGGGTAGTTGTATAGTTAATGAAAAAAAAGTCATTGTAATTAATAATATGAAACCAATAGAACAGCGATTAAATACTCTAGCAAGTTGTTTTAAAGATTACAACCTAGAAGGTCTTTACATTGTACCTGCTCTACGTAAATACATTAATGAGGCAACCAGGTTAGAACTTTAATTAGCACTATTACATATATTTAGTTAAACTTTTTGGAGACTTATTGATAATGATGAATTACATACAATTAGAAAGGCACTATTTTGGATAATATGTGGGCGCCATGGCGTATGGAATATGTGCGAGCCCCCAAAAAGGACTCGAGCAATACATTCTCTAAAAAGTTAGAAAGTGGTGAAGATGAAGAGAATATGATTCTTTTTCGAGGAAAGCATTCTTTTGTTTGCATGAATCTTTATCCATATAACAATGGGCATTTATTAGTTGTTCCTAATGAAATTGTTGATAAACCTGAAGAATTAGGTGAGGAAGTTTTGCTTGAAATAATGAAGGTATCTTCTCAATCTATGAAGATTATAAGGGAAAAATTAAATGCCGAGGGATTTAATTTTGGTGCTAATATAGGTGCTTCAGCAGGTGCTGGTATTGCTGAGCATTTACATTATCATATCATCCCAAGGTGGAGAGGGGATACTAATTTTATGCCAGTAGTTGGCAATACGAAGGTCCATGTTCAGGGCTTGGCTGACACATATTCTGATTTAAAACCTTCATTTAATAATTTGGAACTTTCATCATGAACTTTTATCAAACTTGGTTTCCATTTTTTTAT
>ENA-OSEY01001330-OSEY01001330.1-marine-metagenome-genome-assembly--contig:-NODE-1330-length-17233-cov-4.640767_pt1 | contig 17233 bp, 32 predicted proteins | sample MGYA00248465_ERZ534230 | MGnify/ENA primary metagenome ERZ534230 (study PRJEB26409, sample SAMN06344110) | marine metagenome | isolation source: Sea water from surface | place: Atlantic Ocean:Southern...
ACACTTAAAAGAAAGAATTTTTGATTTCATAGGTTATCATGTAGAGTTTATTGACTACGAGGTAAAAGCATGAAAACCTATCCGCTTCCAAAAGTGCTACAAAGACATGGTATTGAAATCATGTTGATGAATGAACAGCAAAGAAAAATCTGGATAGAGGACGTTAAAAGAATACACCCAGATTTTCCGTTTGACAGCATGGTGTATGACACTCACACTAGTGGCACATAGTTCCCCCATTCCCCTCTATCATACCCTATACTAAGAATAGTTAAAGAAACAAATGCAAAACATTCCATTCTACGACTTCCCAAAATCCCCTATTCTCATTCTAGGGTTTTTTGGTATTCTAGTCGCACTCGTCACACTTTACGTTGTTAATGTAAAGTATTTCAATAGTCCATTCAACGAGGACAACAACTAAATGAAAGTTTCGACTATCACACCCGATCAATTCATTCAAGGTAACTACATGGACAAACTTGATTTTCTATCAGATGTATTAGAGGACTATTGCTCTAAGAATGATCTACCACTCATGAGTGCAGATGACCTATTATATGCACCTGCATGGTCAGAGATTAATCTTACTCAACCTCAAAAAAATTGGTTATCCAATTATATTGAAGTGTGGGATATTATCGCAGAGGTAGATTAATGCCACAGATCAACCTAACAATAGAAGAGCATCAATCACTCACTCGTCTATTATCACACCCTAAAGCAATGAAATATAGGAGTGATTTATATGACACAGATACTTTTGACTCAATGGAAGATAAAGTATTTGATGCAGTAAACAATCTAACAGTAGAGGACTTTTAATTATGACAACTCAAGAACGTGACAATGCAATTACTCAAATGTCTAAACATTATTTTAGTGTGATGACTACCAGAGTAAAAGAAAACAGACATTTAGATGCCCTATCAATTTGCGAGGAGTGGGTAGTAAATGGCAAAGACCCTCAGGACGAGGATACAGAGTTCATTTTTATTCCTAACACAACTTTTGGCGATTGGACATGGGAGGTGTGACAGTACGTTTAGTGTCACATAGTTTCCCTATTCATATCCATTACTCACTATAATAAAGACATGAACAAAACAACACCAAGAGAAAAAACCATTATCAAACTTATGGAAATGGTTATTGACACACTTAAGTATTGTGACGATCTTGATGACCCTGCATTTGCAATGTATGATGTCATGAGAGACGCAGTTGAAAAAGAAGTTCGCTATCCTATGGAGTTTTAACTCATGAGTTTAAGAATACCACACAGATTGACTCTAACCGAAGCACAGATTTCAACAGTTCTCTTTTGTATGGAAGGTTATATTCAAGATCATCCTGACAAAATGAACAATCCAGAGTTTGAAGAAGATGTTGAAAGTGTATTTGAAGAATTAGAGGGAACAATCGACAAATACTATGATAAAATAGAAAAAGCACAGCAAAATCAACCAAAACATGAGTGGTAGGCAGTTTTGTATCATATGATACCGAACTACTAGCGTCAGAATCGCCTGTAAGGGCGATGAAATTCACTTTAGGTATAATAGTAACCCCCCAAAAACATGAAATTAGTACACAAAACAAAAACCAGTTTAGGAGAACAGGCAAAGCAGTATTATCCACAGGTTAAGGAATTGTATCCTTATTTGGATGAAATGCTATTAGATCGCATTTCCAAATATTGTGTAGTCTATCTGGAAGACAGAGAAGATGCAACAGTAGATGATGCAGTAGCACGTTTTGAACAACTGTTTAGAGAGGAGTTGACATAATCACGCAGATTCATTATAATATACGGTATAGAATAAACATCAAATAGATGAAAAATCTTTACATTGTTGACTATTGGGTTCCGTTTCCTACAAGTGAGTATGGGGGTATGATTACTCTTATTGCTTCAAATGACAGCGAAGCGTTCGAGTTGCTTGCCGAGCAGAGCGAGGTGAGCGGGGATTTTGAGAGCAAATATATAAGTCGTATCATGCCGAATGTCGTAAAGGCACAGAAGTTTCCACTTGCAGGGGAACACAAATCCACAATTATTGAATCATTTACAACTTAATGGAAGATCAAGAACTCTATCGCATCGAAGAATACACCACAACTGGATGGGAATTAGCGGATGCCGAATATACTAAAATGGAAAAATCAAACTGTCAATTTATACTCAACCGACTTATAGAGAGGGGAAGTAATCCAAATAAGTTGAGAGTCCGTAGGGATGTATGAACCACAGGTCAATGATTATGTTGAGTGGACTACCCAGTTAGGACAGTTACACGAAGGATGGGTGTATTTCAAAGCGGAACCGAGTCAACCCAAACGTGGATGGGTCACACCGCAGAGATACATCACGATTGAAGTGGGTATCAAAGAAAGACCCGATTACACAGACAAACATCCCCATAAGTATATTCATATCTTACTATGTTGTTATGAATCGCAATGGGGAGAGTTGAGATATGTAAAGAGAAGGAAAGCAAAGAATGATAATACAATCATAGATCAGAATTACTATCCAGACTATAAGAGTCAGGAGGGTAGATATGAGGATGTACAATGACAGCAGTATTAGTGACAGGTGGATTTGACCCAATACATAGTGGACATATCCAATATTTCAAGGAAGCAAAGAAACTTGGGGATATACTGTATGTTGGTTTAAATTCAGATCATTGGTTAACCCGAAAGAAGGGAAGACCATTTATGAATTTGGCAAACAGAGCAATCATCACTCAAAATCTATCAATGGTAGATGAAGTGATAATGTATAATGATGAAGATGATACGTCATGTCATGCAATTCATCAAGTATTACATCATTATGATAGTGTAATCTTTGCAAACGGAGGAGATCGGATTATATCCAATATTCCAGAGTATAAGAGATATAAGAATGATAAGAGAGTCAAGTTTGTATGTGGTGTTGGTGGAGATAAGACAGAGAGTAGTAGTTGGTTATTAGATAAGTGGAAGAGTCCAATCACATATCGGAACTGGGGATATTATAAAGAGTTATATCATGGTAATGGATTTAAAGTCAAGGAGTTAGTCATCAATCCACATAGTTCATTATCAATGCAGAGACATCAATATCGAAGTGAAACATGGAATCTGGTAAGTGGTTCAGCATGGATAGATACACAGGATAGTTTACAATCTGAAATAATTACACAATCATTATCAGAGGGTACAATCATCATACCTAAACAGACATGGCATCGTGGTTATAATACGTCAGATACACCATCACATATAGTTGAAATATGGAGAGGAGAGGTATTAGAAGAGGAGGATATAGAGAGAAGGAATGTATAGACCATTGAGTGTTCATGAGTATCTTGACATGAGAGACTTGAATGAGAAAATTGAGACAATATCGGTTCAGATTGACTTTGGATTATATGCTAATTTCTTTACTGATACACTATGGTATGATTCTAACGATTTAGTATAATATGATACCAAATAACATTTATTTTAGTTTTTAAATATGTTTTTAAATATAAAAGTGTGAATTATATGGATAGTTAATCTGTATGGAATCTGTATAGAGTGAGTATGTATTGTATGTTCTTAAATGTTGTCTTATATGTGTCTCAAACGGTACTCAAATTCATTAATAACATATTTAATGAGGTAAATATTATGATGAAAAAAGTAATACCAAAGAAGACAGAAAGATCAGTATAATAAGTCCAGAGAGTTGATAGGAGTTTTTTCATTTAGGGAATTGATAGAAGTGCTGATTCTTATGCAAGTTTAGCGAGCATAGCATGGATCGGGCGAGTTGTCAACCCACCAGACGCAAAATTTTACAGAAAGTGTGCGTTTTGATACATAAAGATTTATAAATATTATGTTATGAAATCTCGACTATATTAATCTCGACTAGAATAACACTTGACATCTAGACGAGAATCATGTATAATTTATCTATAACATACAAACAATCTCGACTAGAATCATGGACTACGATGATTTCGATCTCGACTATTCTTATGACAATGGATCAAATCTCGACGAGGACTACGCAGACACATATGCATACGATCTCGACGAGGAGTACATGAGACATAATACAGGTGCGAGCTCATATCAGGAGCTAGCGTACACGCATTATGCATGATAGAATAACGCACGAGATATGCACACATACACAATACTAGATAACATGATGTGTGTCATGATGTTTTGATGCGGGCGAAGATAATTTTTCAATGTTACAAATGATACAAAATAGTATTATAACACGATATTTAAGCGAGTCAGCTGCCAGTGTGTAGGTTTATAAAGTGGCACAGCTGGACTTGACAGGGCGATATTACAGAATATTACAATAATTATACCAAGGCAGGGGCAGTGGCGAAGATTTTAGAGTTCGTACCCCCGAACTTTTCGTTTCATTTTCTTTATTATAATCGAAAATCAGCTTGAATGGTGGCTGAGTGTGCCAGAAATAATAGTGGCACATGAGTGGTTTATTTTTGCTCATGATCCGTTAGTATATGAATGTACATATATTTTTTGTTTTATGACCAGAAAAGAGTATGAACTTATCTACAGTGCCTTGCAGTATTATAGATTTAGAATGACAGATGCCGAAGAGGTATTAGCAGAGAAAATACTTGATGATATTTTCTATCCACATTTTGATAAACTAGCAGGAGTTGAAGATGTCTAAACGAAACGGAATCAATATCGAACTCACACCCACACAGTATGATTACCTATATGAGGTTATCATGATGGCATATGAGTTGGATGTACCAGAGCAGAAAGGATGGGATGTGCAGACGTATGATAATATGGTTGATAATGTTTGTAATGGTAAATCTACCATATTAAGCAACGATGTGAAAGGTATAATGCCAATTAAATAACCGTCACAACACCTGTTGCATTTTTGCAGCGGGTGTTTTATTATTAAAGAGTACAGGAATCTTATTTTTATGTCAACACTACATCACGAAGATTTATTACTTCAAATATTTGATGAGGTACAGGAAGCGTTCCCTTATCTAGATGAAGAGAAACAGATTGAGATCGCAAACAATCGTTTTCAGGAGATGTGCATATAATGTTATACGATGAGATACTCAAGTGCTATGAAGGCGAAACCGAACTTCATGCAAACACATCCTTTGAATTTGGTTTAATGAATGAAACCTACTGGTGCCTATTCCGTGATCATGATCTATTGGAGTATGCAGTAAAATGAGTTACACTAAAAACGAAACCGCTCTTTTAAATTTCCAAAATGACATTAGTAAGTTATTTTACTATGTTGGGGAGGAGGATGATCAAATTCCGTTCAGCTCCTTAAGGAAGTTTGAAAAGTATTGTATCGCATTTATTAATGCAATCGAAGTTGAGGAGGACAGTTAAATATGTGTCACACACTTCCTCGCATTGGGTATAAAATCCCCTATAATAAAAGAGTAGAGAGCAGAGATAGTGAAGAGGGAGAAGCGGGTAGACCGAAAGGTAGTCCACCGATAGTTGCAACTTATTCCCACTCTTGAAAGCGGAGATCCGCCCTGTTCTGTTAACCGCAAGCAGTGAAGTATCTCTACAATTCTTTTTTAATTTCCTGATTTTATGAACCCTTCAGAACAAACAAAGGCACTTCTTAATTCGCAAATCGATCTTAAGGAGTATTTTTTAGGTAAAGATCCAAGGAAGACATCATATTATAAAAGCGTAACCCGCAGAAAGTCCATCTTAAACGATTTTTAAGATGGCATATTGCGATGTATGCGGGAACTTTGATGATGCTAATCTAACTGATGTAGCATATGAAAATCCTCTTGATATTAAAGATTATCAGCCTGATCTCTATTACTACTGGGACGCACCCATAGAGGAGGATTACTATTGGCGGGACAGCTTCCCTGACGTTGATTGTATGTGTGAAATATGTTTCGACATCGCCAACGAAGAAAAGAAAATCATCTGGGCAGACCATTAGGACAATTATCAAAGTGTCCACTTTTTTCCCATTCCTCAGTGATTGGGATTATACTTAGAACATACAAACGTTATTCTTTTTTTAAAACTATGCGTAAGATTGAACAAGAGATGAACAGAGCGATCCGCTACAGACGCAACTTCTCAAAAGCAAACACTTCCGTGACTTGTTACAGAGAAGAGATTGAAATCAGACTTCATGGCAATCTAATTGGTACCGTTGATACAGCATCAAACCAGTTACGCATTTTTGACGGTGGTTGGCAGACAGTAACCACCAAATCCAGACTTAATGCACTTTGTGATGAGTTTGCAACTGGCATGGGTGTGTTTCAAAAGAACTGGGATTGGTTCGTATCTGACAGACTAACAAATCAGGTAGTTCCATTTTTCTCTGGTATGGCAGTTTAATTACTGTCTACTCTTCGCCCCATTCGTGAGAGTGGGGCATTATAATTGTATTATACACATGGAGATCTTTTATGCCTAACTGGTGCTACAACAGAATCAATGTTTATGGAGACGGAGAAGAAAAGACCACGGAGCAAATTAAAGAGATTGAAAGAATATTTGAGAGTAAGACACCATTTAACGAAATATTCCCGATCCCTGATTTTAAGAATATTCCAAACAGTAAAGGGGAACTGCCAAAGTTGGAGCAACATCTAAACAAAGATGGTGAAGTATTCTATGAAACCTATAATTTCCCAGATGGCAAAAATGATGATCGCTGGTATCACTGGTGTATAGAAAACTGGGGAACAAAGTGGGAACCAGATATGCTTGGATTAGACGTTTCGGATTATGATAGTTTAGAAATATCATTTAATACTGCATGGTCGCCACCTGAAGGAGTTGTAGAAAAGTTGCGTGAAAAGTTCCCCGAACTTTCATTCCAGTGTTTCTATGATGAACCAGGTTGTGAGATTGCAGGATACTATTAGGACAGTTTAATTACTGGCACATTATTTTCCCTATTTTCAAATAATAGGGACTATAATGGTATTATACACCAAAGGAGTTTCATGAGAACAGAACTTTCAAACAGAATCGCAAACAGAATCCTTGCAAGTGACAACTTTGAAAACGTTGCTTACGTTTGTTGCGATTGGGAGGAATTCGTATTTGAGATTGCAGAGTGGGGAGTCGATCACATTGCACAGGTTGATTTCGATGATCTTTCAGATGATGACGTGAAAGCACTTGATGAGTTTATTGCTTCTTTCGGTTGTTCCCCAGAGCAACCACACCCCTGTTCCAAGTACGCTGATCCAATCTTTGCTTAATGTCCTTTCTTTATTCGTTATTACTTTTGATTATGCCACTCACACACATTGAACACCCCGAAGATACGATCCTTACAGGGGATCTATCTGCTCTTGAGTGCATGGGCAGCGAAGGCAATCTATCAGCAAAAATTGATGGATCGCCCGCTGTCGTATGGGGAAATGATCCGAAAGATGGTCGTTTTTTCGTTGGCACCAAGTCCGTTTTTAACAAGCGTAATCCAAAGTTAATGAAGTCGTATGATGACATAGACGCAAACTATGAAGGTGCGTTACATGAAATACTTACAGCGTGTTTCCGTTGGTTGCCTTCCAGAGATAAGACAATATATCAGGGGGATTTTATCGGTTTCGGTGGTACTCACACATGGACACCCAACACCTTAACTTATACTATCCCCACAGTGGCAAGTGAGCAGATCGTAATCGCACCGCATACAACATACTATGAGGGTGTTCCGTATCCACTACATAATAATCTATCGGATCGCAGCGGGTTTGTCAAGTTCATTCGCCCAGAGGTTGAAGAGGGGGATCTATGTGAACTTCGTTCTCTGATCCAGTTTGCCCAGATATTCGCAAAGACAGTTGACTTTTTAAATGATGATAAAGAAGTCACAGCACTTAAGAAGGAGTTAAATTCGTATATTCGTGAGGGTAAAGAGATAAAACCACAGGAGTTTGCTAACAGTCGCTTGGTGTTCTTATGGAAGTTAGTCTCATCACTGAAGGAAGATTATATGGACACTTGTAAGGTTGATGATGAGTTGCAGGTCACATTAAACGGATCATCTCATGAGGGCGAAGGGTTTGTAAAGTTCAATGAGTATGGACATATCAAATTAGTGAGGAGGGGTTCGTTCAGTTATGCAAACTTCAACAACCCTCGGTTCGTTCGTTCGTGAATCAGCAGTTGCCCCCTTGATTGGGGGTTTATATATAATTCGCAAGGTACCATTAGTCTACAAAGTGTTACGAAACCGAGTTAAATCTAACCCTTGCATTTCAAAAATTTTTTCGCTACTATATAATTTCAAAAAGGTTGATAGTCATTATGAAAAAATTTTCTGGTAAAATTTTTAGCACCATAGAGATTGATCCAGTAAGCGACGAATACATCACTAAAATTCCCGAATCCATCATAAATGAAATGGAATGGTATGAGGACACTGAATTAGAGTGGACGTTTGACGGTGATGCACTAATTATCAAAGAAAGAGAAGATGACGACTAACACACAAACAAAGTCTTATCACATATACATCGACGATAGATGTATCTTTAAAAATTTAAACGAAGAGGAATTTGAATTAATTTGGAATAAATTATATACCTCTTATAATTCAGAGATTACATATTTGGAAGTTACTGATACGGATATTACACAAGAGCATTCTTATTGACATTGTATAGATAATGATGTATGATATGAATGTAATTAAAAATCATTATGGCCAAAGGATTTACAGTTAAGGCAAAGACCCCAAAGAAATCACAAAAAGCCCCAGAGTGGGACTATGACAAAGCAAAAGAAATTATGAGAGGAAAGACAGTAGTATTCTGTCTACCTGGTAGAGGAGTTTCATATACATTTCTAAAGAGTTTTGTACAATTATGTTTTGATCTTGTACAGAACGGATCAAGTATACAAATATCACAAGATTATTCATCAATGGTAAATTTCGCCCGTTGTAAATGTCTGGGTGCAAATGTTCTTCGAGGACCTGATCAGTTACCTTGGGATGGTAAACTTAACTATGACTATCAGTTATGGATTGACTCTGATATTGTTTTTAACTCTGAAAAGTTTTATCAGATTGTATTAATGGAAAAAGATATCGCAGCAGGTTGGTATTGTACAGAGGATGGAAAGACTACATCAGTTGCACACTGGTTAGAGGAAGAAGACTTCCGTGCAAGTGGTGGTGTCATGAATCATGAAACAATTGAAAGTATCAGTAAGAGAAGAAAACCATTTACAGTAGACTATACAGGTTTCGGTTGGTTATTAATTAAGAAAGGAGTCTTCGAGCACAACGAAATGAAGTATCCGTGGTTCGCACCCAAGATGCAAGTATTTGAATCTGGCGAAGTACAGGATATGTGTGGCGAAGACGTATCTTTCTGTCTTGATGCCAAGGAAGCAGGATTTGAAATCTGGTGTGATCCTCGTGTACGTGTCGGGCATGAGAAGACCAGAGTGATTTAATGGATCGATATTACGTCACTATCGATGGAAGAGGTGGTTTCGATGACCTATCAGAGAGTCAATACTTTGATCTCATGAACGACTTGGCAATCGAATTCTACCGCACAGGTTATCCAAGACCTGATCAAATACACACAGAAATTAAAAAGGAGAATTATGGCCACTAGATTTGCAATGACAGGTACGACCATTGAGTCAAAACCGAAAAAAACTCGTCAGGGTCGGGGAAAACACTCGAAATACTCGGCAACGTCCCGTAACTCGGCTCGTAAAAGATACAGAGGGCAGGGAAAATGACGAATTTTTACCACTTGGATGACGATAAAGATAATTCTGAAGGAAGAATGAACTGTTGGCACTGTGGTACGGAACTTATATGGGGTGGCGATCACTCAATGGAAGATATCAATGATGGAGAGGAGTCAGAATATGACTTCTTTTCTAATTTTACCTGTCCGAAGTGTCAGGCATATGTCGAAGTTTATCATCACGTTTAAATGGCTTGTTTAATTGCGAACCTACCTTCTTATGAGGTATGGGTAAGAAAAGAATATTTAACCGATCACAAGAGTGGTCATGGCGAATTTGTCAAAGGAGTCTGGGTATCAGCGAAAAGTATACCTGGTCGAGCATTTTATTTTGAGACTTATCTCCCAGATTATGCTGCAATGTTTGACAAACTGCCGATTTCAGCGTTTTGCTCGGATCCAGAGACACCAAAACCCGATATGACGCTTCACAATCTTCAATTTTGGAACTGTATGGACTACGGAGTGGTCGCAGTACAGAAACAATTCATCGGTTCGATGCACTATGAGGTCATGACAAGAGACTTTGGCACTCAAACAGGCACTTATATCTGCACTTTAGACAATTATCACCAAGATGTAGACTCAATTGACTACTCAACGAGTGAACAACCTGCCGAACATAAGTCTCATAACCTACTTGAACTCGATAATGGGCAATTTTGCCTCTATCCGAACAACAGAATGAGGATTTACGACAACAGTATCACTCCAGAAGTGCCAAAAACACCCGATTTTAAGGTTTCAACAGTTTATTATCAGGTTGAGAACGGTCATGATCGTGATGGATTGGGTTCAGAGGAGAATTATTTCTGGAAAACAGCAAAAGAACGCAAAACAGGCAACATTGACATGAATGTAGGTGCTGGAAACACCGCTTTTGACATAAATTTAGGGTAAAAATAATTTTTAGTAAAAACTGTCATAAATAAAACAAGAAAACTCATGTTCTAATGGCAGTTACACGAATATCTCAAGCATTTAAGGATATTAGTCTGTCTTTTGACCCTCATCCAGTGACAAAAGACCTTACTGTAATCAAAAATGAGAACGCAATCAAGCGTTCGATACGGAATTTAGTGCAAACTATTCCTACAGAGAGGTTTTTTCAACCAATTATCGGTTCTGGAGTCCGAGAGAGTCTTTTTGACTTCGTAGATTTCGGTACTGCATCGGTAATTCAGAAAGAAATCGAAACTGTGATCGAAAACTTTGAACCAAGAGTCGAAAATGTCAATGTTGAGGCAATTGCACGTCCAGATGACAACGAATTCGAGGTAAAAGTGTTTTTTGACATTGTTGGAACCGAGTTAGTAACACAAGAATTCACATTTATGCTGGAAGCAACAAGGTAAATGCCTTTTACAAAATTTACAAACCTAGATTTTGATCAAATTAAGACTTCGATCAAAGATTACATCCGTTCAAATTCAGATTTTACTGATTTTGACTTTGAAGGGTCGAATTTTTCCGTTTTAATCGATACATTAGCATATAATACGTATATAACTGCTGTAAACTCAAATATGGTCGTAAATGAGTCATTTTTAGACTCTGCTGTATTAAGAGAAAACGTAGTTTCACTTGCAAGAAACATTGGTTACGTACCACGCTCCAGAACCGCTGCAAGGGCACAAATATCATTTCCTGTATCAATCAATACCACTACATATGACACCTCTTCACTGACCTTAAAGGCAGGTCTAGTGTGTTTGGCAAGTTCTGCCGAAGATTCCTTCACTTTTTCAATTTCTGAAGATATTACAACTACTGTAAATAATGGGGTTGCAACTTTTGGTACTTTAGATGATCCTATCACTGTTTATCAAGGAACTTACGTACAACAATTGTTTGTAGTTGATGGTTCTCTTGATCAGAGGTTCATAATTGATAATTCTTTCGTAGATAGTTCAACAATTGTTGCTTATGTCAAAGGTCCTTCTGATGATGCACCTGGTTTGCAGTATTCAAAGGTAGATAACATCGTAGGAGTCACAGGAACTTCATTAACATACCTAATTCAAGAAGTTCAAGACCAAAAATATGAATTATTATTCGGAGATGGTGTTTTTGGTAAAAAATTAGAAAATGGAACAGAAATAACTGTAGGATATATTATAACTGATGGAAGAGAAGGTAACGGACCTTCAAACTTTACATATTCTGGAACTGTATTAGATACTTTAAAAAATATCATTCCTCCAACTGCATTACCAAACATAACAACCGTTTCAAAGGCAGCAAATGGTGGTGAAATCGAATCAATTGACTCTGTTAAGTATTTTGCACCTAGATTATACTCCGCACAGTATAGAGCAGTTACAGGAAGAGACTATGAAGCAATAATTCAAAATATTTACCCAAATACCGAAAGTGTTTCTGTAGTTGGTGGTGAAGAATTAGATCCACCAGAATTTGGAACGGTCTTAATTACGATTAAACCAAAAAATGGTGATTATGTGTCAGATTTTGATAAACAACTCATTTTAGCGGATTTAAAGAATTACTCACTTGCAGGAATCAATCAAAAGATACTTGATCTTAAATTACTTTATGTTGAACTTGATTCCTTTGTCTATTTTGATGCATCAAAGGTCAGTAACGTAAATGCACTTAAAACAAGAATTATAGAGGGTCTTACAACATACTCTAAATCAACCGATGTCAATAAATTTGGTGGTAGATTCAAATATAGTAAGGCATTGAATATTATTGATGATATTGATAATGCAATTACATCAAATATTACTAGAGTTAAGATTAGAAGGAATTTAAGAGCAGTTCTTAACTCATTTGCACAATATGAACTTTGTTTTGGTAATCAATTTAGAATAAACCAAGAAGGTAAGAATATTAAGAGCACTGGATTTACGATTGAGGGTGAAAATGAAATAGTCTATATTACTGATATTCCAAATAAGGATAATAATGGAAATTTAGATGGATCTGGTCTAGGTGTGATATCAATCGTGAGAGAAGATTCTCTACGTAATACTGTGGTTGTTGTTAAATCAGCAGGAACAGTAGATTACATACATGGAGAAATAATTTTGACTACAGTTAATATTACTTCAACAGTCAAAGAAAATAATGTTATTGAAATTCAAGCATTCCCAGATTCTAATGATGTTGTAGGTTTGAAGGATTTATACCTTGATTTTAGCATCTCAAATACTACGATAAATATGGTTAAGGATACCATTACATCAGGTGAGCAAATATCAGGTGTTGGTTTCAAAGTTACATCAAGTTACTCGAACGGAGAATTAACAAGGTAATATGATCGGTACTGGAATTGATGCACGGGTACAAATACAACAGTTAATTGAAAATCAACTTCCCGAATTTCTTTTAGCAGAGAATCCAAAAGCATCAGACTTTTTAAAGCAGTATTATATTTCACAGGAACACAGAGGTGGTCCAACTGATCTTGTCGATAATTTAGATCAGTATTTAAAATTAGATAACTTAACACCTGAAGTAATAGTTGGTGTTACTGATTTAACTGTAGGTATTGGTACAACTGCTGCTGTTGATACTGTTAATGTAACAAGCACAAAGGGATTTCCTGAAAAGTATGGTCTATTTAAGATTAATGATGAGATATTTACATATTCTGGATTAACAACTAATACATTTACTGGTGTTACTCGTGGTTTTAGTGGTATTACAACATATCGTGCTGATAATGCACCTAAAGAATTAGTATTTACAACCACAACTCCTGCTGTTCATGATAGTAGTTCATCTGTTGTAAATTTAAGTGCATACTTTTTAAAAGAGTTCTACAAAAAAATCAAATTTACATTTACACCAGGTTTAGAGGATACTAATTTTGTACCAGATTTAGATGTAAGTAATTTTATAAAAGAGTCAACGTCTCTATATCGTTCAAAGGGTACAGAAGAATCATTCAAAATTTTGTTTGGTGCTTTGTATGGAGTTGATCCAAAGATTATTGATCTTGAAAATTATCTTCTAAAACCATCAACTGCAGAGTTTACTCGAAGAGAAGTATTAGTTGTACAAAGAATATCAGGAGATCCAAACAAATTAGTCGGTCAAACAGTTAAAAAATCAAGTGATGTCAGAACACAAGGGTCTGTATCAGAGGTTGAAATATTCAGCAGATCCTTTGGTAGGACTGGGATTAGCACATATTACAAATTAAATCTATTTGTAGGTTATAATGATGAATCATTAATAGAAGGTACATTTACAATACCTGGTAAAACAAAGGTAATTGGTAATGTATCTACAGGTTCAACAGTAATTACAGTAGATTCAACTGTTGGTTTTGGAACAACAGGTACAGTGGTTAGTGGTGTAAACACAATTACTTACGCTAACAAAACAATAAACCAATTTTTAGATTGTGAAGGTATAACTGCACCCATATATTCTACAGATAATATCAGATCTAGTGAAACTATTTTTGGTTTTGAGAATGGTGATCCAACCAAAAAGGTTGAAATGAGAATTACAGGTGTAGTAAATGACTTTGTTCCTATACTGAATACAAACAAATCATCAATCGGTGAACAAATAAGTGTTAGAAACTTGGGTGAGAGTATACCTAATCCCATTAGTAATCGTAGTAATAAAGAAATATTTGCAAATTCATGGATTTATAACACATCTTCTACTTTTGAGGCAGATTTTGGACAGAACACTATTACCTTAAAAAGCGAAATAGATGAATCAAGTTTAAAGAAAGGTGATCAATTTGAGATTATATTAAGAAGTGATTACTCTGTAACTGCAACTGGTAAAGTTAACCAAATTATTGACTCCAAATCTTTCCAGAGTACAACTCTTACATTCACTGATCCTTTAAAAGGATATCCTTACATACAAGCAAATGTACATGATATAAGAAGAGTTCTTAAAAAAGCAAATAGTATATCAACACCAATCAAATATGGAAATAATATTCTTACGAGTGATGTACAAAATGTATACAATGAATTAGATGCAAACTTTTATGTTGCTTCTAACTCACTTCCTTCATATGATATAAACGTAAAAACTTTTAAATCAGAGATACCAGATGCACTTGGTACAGAAACAGGTGGTACAAGATTACGTCAATTTAATAATGTAACTCAAAAATATCAAATTATATCATTCCCAGAGAATGTTCCATTTATAACAGGTGATGAAGTTGTCTATACTTCAGGAATATCTACTAGTCCAATATTGGGTTTGGAGTCAGGTAACACATACAATGTAAAAGTTTTAGAGAATAAAAACCAAATTAAATTATATAAATCACTATCATTCATTGTTGGTGATGACTTTGTTGAATTTGCAGAACCAGTTGGTCTTGCAAAAACTGTAACTCATTCTTTTGAATTAGCAACACAAGCAAATAAGAAAATAGGTCCTGAAAAAGTACTTAAAAAATTCCCATTATTGCAAGATATAAAATCAGGTGATTCAATTAAAACAACACCTGGTGCTGTTGGAATGTTAAAGAATGGTGTTGAGATAGTCAGTTATAAGAGTGAAGATAAAATTTATTTTGGTCCTATTGAAACACTCGATGTATTGAATACTGGATTTAATTATGATGTAATAAATCCACCAACGATTACTTTAACTGATCCTCCTGTAGGTATAGGAACTGGTAGCAAAGCATTAATTCAACCTGTTGTTACTGGTGTGGTTACAAGTATAGTAGTTGATCCACAAGAGTTTGATTTAATCGATGTAAGATCAGTCACTATAAGTGGTGGTAATGGAGAAGGTGCTGTATTCCAACCTTTCCTCTCAAAAAGATTCAGGGAAATAAGTTTTGATGCCAGACAGTCATATTTGCCAGGTGATGGTGGAGTTGATATTCAACATGATCAGATTGAGTTTTTAAGAGAACATAATTTACATAACGGACAGGCATTAGTTTATGATCGTAATGGTAATGCTGAATTAGGAATTGGAACAACTGGTGGTGGTTTTGGTGGATCTGATGCAGATTCAGGAAGAACCTTAAAAGATGGAAGCATCTATTTTCCACAAGTAGTTGGATTAAGTTCAATTCGATTATATGAAACTTTTGCAGATTTTAAATCTGGTATTAATACAGTTGGATTTACCACAATCGCTACAAATGGAATTCATAAATTTAGAATGTTCCAATCACAAAATACTTTAAAATCTGTTAAAGTATTGGATTCTGGTAAAGGATATAGTAATCGTAAATTAAATATTAAACCAGTTGGTGTATCAACAGTAAATAATACAATTACATTTGAAAATCATGGATTTAAGAATGGTCAAAAAGTCATTTACTCAAGCACAGGATCGCTTATAACAGGTCTGTCAACATCAATACAATATCAAATCATAGAAGTTGATAACAACACTTTCAGACTCGCAGAGGCAGGTGTTGGTGGCACAATCACATCAAATTATATAAGAGGTAATTATAAAGAGATTACAGGTATTGGAACTGGTTTACATACATTCCAATATCCACCTATAGTATTAAATGTTGAAGTTGAATATCTTGGCATATCAACAGGTCCTACAGGAATAAACACAATACCTGTGGGTATTCTTACAGTTACTCCTGTTGTCAGAGGAAACATTGAACAGACATATGTTTATGATGGTGGAACTGGATATGGATCAACTGTATTAAATTTTGAAAGAAGACCTCTTGTAAGTATTAAGAATGGTAAAAAGGCAGAGTTAAAACCAATCATAGCAAATGGTAGAATAATATCTGTACAGGTACAAAAAGGTGGACAAGAATATAATGCAGCACCTGATTTAGAAGTTGTTGGTTTTGGAACTGCAATAGGTGCTAAATTAAGAGCAGTTGTTGAAAATGGAAAAATTGTAAATGTTATTATACTAGAAGGTGGATTACAATATGATGAAAATACAACATCTATATTAGTTAAACCACCAGGATCTGAATTAAAAGTTGATGCATCAATAAGGAGTTTGTTTACTAACTCTTTTGATAGATATGGAAGTGAAGCATTAGTTGAATCACAAGAAAAATTAAAATATACTTTAGTTGGATATTCTACACAAATTGGAAATGATGCATTTGGTGATGATGGTATAGAACACTCACCTATAATTGGTTGGGCTTATGATGGAAACCCTATTTACGGTCCATATGGATATAGTGATCCATCAGATGAAAATTCAGCAATAAGACGTTTAGATTCTGGATATGAACTTGATACATCTAATATTATCAACAGACCTTCAACATTTAGTTCTGGATTTTTTATTGATGATTATGTTTTTAATAATGTTGGTGATTTAGATATTCATAACGGTAGATATGGTAGAACACCTGAGTACCCAAATGGAACATATGCATATTTTGTTGGTATTACTTCAATTTCACTACAACCTAAATTTCCATATTTTATCGGAAATACTTATAGATCAAATCCAGTTATTGACAATTATAAATTAAC
>ENA-OSEY01001333-OSEY01001333.1-marine-metagenome-genome-assembly--contig:-NODE-1333-length-17219-cov-2.577354_pt1 | contig 17219 bp, 20 predicted proteins | sample MGYA00248465_ERZ534230 | MGnify/ENA primary metagenome ERZ534230 (study PRJEB26409, sample SAMN06344110) | marine metagenome | isolation source: Sea water from surface | place: Atlantic Ocean:Southern...
AAGGGGATGTCTTTAACTCCCTTTTTCTACTACATTTTTATAATTTAATAATCAGATCCCCAGCCCCAGTCGCATGTTTAATGTCCCAAACGAATTAGCTCCAGGAATAACATCATCAACAAAGGTGTGTCGATAAATTAAAAAGGTGTCAATCATCAATAATTTGAATTGAAGCCCTGTTTGAATGTGAAAACCTGAATCATCAACTCTATTATCATCATCTTCTAAATAATCAAGCAATGCTTGATCCAATGAAGATGGATCAGCATTTAATAAATTTCCACCAAGTAATTCTTCTACCATTGATACATCAGCAACAGGCATAGTTGAATGGGTATTGATTCCTAAACCTCCATGAAGTTGTGCACCTGCAAGAAATGGTATAGAAAGCCCAACTACCTTTTTTCTAACTGTAGTGTATGTATTTCCGCTTACCCAACCAAAATTTATTTTTGGCATCTCGCCAAAAGCATTCTGAAACTCAATATCGTATGTGTTCCCTTGAATATTAAAGTCAAATTCAATATCAACAAATGGAATCAGATCAACATACACATATCCTCCTAAAACTCCTGAACCATCAAATGCTCCATTCGTAAGAATTACACCTTCGATATTTGTATCAGGAGATGACGCATCCACACTGAATGAACCCTGCCCAAGTTGTAATCCAAAACCTCCAATAGCAAATATAGAAGTTGGAACTAAACTAATTAATATAACCGAAATCAAGTTTTTCATTTTTATTCCTTATTTTATCTACTAAATCGTTTAATCTAAGTTTACTGTAAGTATAAGAATGTAACAAATCCCTCATTGTTAACCCATACCTCCTCTAAATAAATTGCAGCATATAAATTGTTTTATGAAATTACACTTCACAATCTTATTCTTCCTTATAGTTGATTCTGCATCCCCAAAGGAAGTACTATGGCCAACTACTCTTGGCAAATACTTTTCGTCAAATTTTGGTGAAAATAGAGATGATCATTTCCATATGGGCGTTGATATAAAGACAAATGGGAAAATAGGCATGGAGGTGTTAGCAGTTGAAGATGGATATATTAGTCGCTTAAGATCAAATTATAAAGGTTATGGGAAGGCAATATACCAAAGGACTAATTCTGGTCATGAGGTGGTTTATGGCCATTTAGAGGCATTTACTCCCGTGATGGAAAAGGTGTGGAGACTGCAACAGGCAAAACGTCGTAGTTATATTGTGGATACACAATTCTCTTCAAGAGAATTTCAAGTTAAAAGGGGAGATCTTATTGGTTTTTCAGGGAACACTGGAAACTCTTTTGCTCCTCATATACACTTTGAATATCGAGATAGTAAAAGTGTCCCTCTAAATCCATTAACGATGGCATTTGAATTAGAAGACCAAATTATGCCAGTTGCTAGAGAATTGGCAGTAATTCCATTATCTCAGAACGCATTGGTTAATGCTAGTCCCCTCACTCAAACATTCCCTCTTTTCCGTGATAAGAGCGGCGTATATCATTTTCCTGACACAATCAGCGTTTTTGGAGAATTTGGATTTGCTATGAATGTCGTTGATAAACGTGAAGGCACCAATAATGTTTATCAATTCCACAGAGCAGAACTAATGGTTGACGGAAATTTAGAGTTTGAGCTCAGTTATGATCGAATTCCATTTAATCAAGGAAAATTTGCTAAGACCATGATAGAATATGATCTTAAGAGAAAAAACTTAGGAGAGTTTCAAAAATTATATAGACTTCCTGAACATAGGAAGATATCAATCCACTCATCAGATAAATCAGGAATATTGGGTCTTGCTCCGGGAGTGCATTCTGTTGAAATAAGAATATTTGACGCACATGGAAATAAAACAATTATAAGAGGTACGGTTGCTGCGACATTTCCAATGACTCTTGAGGCAAGTGAAATTTTCAGGGATGATAAAGTTGTAACACTTGCCTTGTCTCCAAAAAGAGGCGGGCTTGCAATACGTGATGCGGTGGTATATAGTTTTACAAAATACGGATTTGCAGACAAAAGGGTTGAGATTATACACTCAGAACAAGTAAAAAAAGATCTTCATATAACCCTGCAATTAAGGTCTGTTAAAGACAGAATTTTACAAGTAATTGGAATCAATCAATTAGGGGGAATGGTGGACCCCTTTCATTGGACAGATATAAAACCAGAAATTAGCATAGTAGACATTCGTCCAAATTTGAAAATATCAAATACTCAAAGAGGACTGTTTTTCCAGGTTGAGTTAGATCACTTTGTCCCTGCCAAGGCAACCATGCGACTTGCAAATGATAATACTTTTATGTCTTATCCAATGAAACAAATAAACCCTAATACCTTTCTGACAGAAAAGTTGTCTCACAATATTGTAAATAAAATGATATACGTTGACATAGAATTGCAAGACAAAGATCTTTCTCGGGAAACTCGATTTAATTACTTACTTGAGCACGTGGAGCCAGGAAAAGAAAGTTTTGTTTTCTCAAACGATAGAGATTGTTCAATGAAAACCTTACCTGGAACTTTTTTCCAAAATAGTATCATATGGATTGATAGAGTAGAAAAACATGCTAAGATAAGAGATGGATTCCACATGTCTCCCGTATACCAACTTCAACCATTTGATTTGGCTTTGAAAGGTTCCTTCCAAGTTGGAATCCGATATGTACGTGATCTAGTAGAGCACTCTAATCTTGGAATCTATTATTTTGACCCTAAACCTGAGAAATGGATTTATGCAGAGACAACAAACAACAGGAGAAAACAAATATTGACAGCTGAACTTGATAGAATGGATGCAGTAACTATTATTCAAGATCTTGACCCACCTATAATTAAAAGTACATACCCTGGAAACGGCGGGCAGTATCATATCGGAGATATAACCAAGATTGTGATCAAAGTAGATGATCTTATTTCAGGAATTGCTCCAAATGAAGAATCATTTAGTTTAAAATTTAATAATGATCTTTTATATCCTGGATTCCAACCAATTAAAAAGGTAGTGACCTACAATTTTGATAAGAGAATTGAAAGAGGTCCCCACAAAATAGACTTTAAAGTTCAGGACCGAATGGGAAATGAATCTAGCGAAGTCATTTATTTTTCTGTTTATTAGTGTTATTTCCTTATAAAGACGACAACCCTAGGGTTCTTTTCCCAACTATAACTTATACTATAATCGGAATAAATATTTTTATCTATCTATTACAATTCCACTTTATAGGCAATAATCCTCAAATGGCTAAAGATATAATTTATCGCTTTGGATTTATACCAAATGATTTCAATGTTCTAGATATAATAACATCCATGTTCATGCATGGCGGTTTTGGTCATATCATTGGCAATATGTGGTTCTTATATATTTTTGGTGATAATGTTGAAAGCATACTTGGTCACGCTAGATACTTTTCCTTTTATATTTTTTGTGGTATTGGAGCAGCTTTAGGACAATTTTTTATTGAGCCCGCATCAGCAACTCCAATGGTAGGAGCCAGCGGTGCCATCGCTGGAGTTCTAGGAGCGTATATGATAAAATTCCCACAAGCAAAGGTCCACGTTTTTGCCGTAATTATTATATTTATAACTACATTTATTGTTCCAGCTCAAATAGTGCTGGGAATCTGGTTTATAATGCAACTATCTGGAGGATTAAATAGTTTAGGGATTAATACTACTGGGGGAGTTGCATGGTTTGCCCATATTGGCGGCTTTTTAGTTGGCGTAGGATCATTAAAAGTTTTTCAAACTTTTCATTTCAAACATAATGAATAAGAAACTGATTAAGGCGGCAATAGACATGCGTAAAATGTCCCATTCACCGTATTCAAACTATCGAGTAGGCGCAGCGGTAGAAACTGAATCCGGTGAAATAATTGGTGGATGCAATATAGAATCCTCAAGTTATGGGCTAACTTGCTGCGCTGAGAGAGTAGCCTTATATAGCGCTATTTCTAAAGGGTATAATAATTTCAAATCAATGGCTATATCGACTGAAAACGGTGGAATGCCATGCGGAGCCTGTAGGCAAGTGATTTGGGATTTATGTAAAGATATAAAAATATATATCTGTAACGAAAAGGATGTATTGAAAACAGTAAATTCATCTGAATTTCTGCCAGATGCATTTGATGAAAGTTTTTTAAAATGAATAGAACTATTTTGGGTATTGCTGGAGGAACTGGTTCTGGGAAAACCTACGCCGCAAAAAATTTATTGAACGAATATCCACAAGATAGCATTCTCCCTATTAGTATGGATTCTTACTACAAAGACTTAAGCCATATCAACTACAAAAGGAGAGTAGAACAAAACTTTGACCATCCTGATTCTATTGATATTAATTTATTAGAGAAGCATTTAGAACAGGCATCTAAAGGAAATAAGATAAATATTCCAATCTATGATTTTAGCAACCATGTTCGACTAGGAGAAACCGTTAGTATATCAAATGCAAAGATCATAATTGTAGAGGGAATTTTTGCACTCCATTTTTCACAACTTCGTAAATTGTATACACTAAAATTATTTATGGATACACCAGAAAATATTCGACTTGAAAGAAGATTAGTTAGAGATGTAAAAGAAAGAGGACGAACTGTCAAATCAATAAAGGATCAATATAATACCACTGTTCTTGCTATGCATAATAAATATGTTGAACCATCAAAGATATTTTCTGACCTTATTTTAGATGGAGAGGATAATATCAATAACATTGTTAATAAAATTGAAGAGTTGATTAAAAGCTAGGATGGCACTGACACCGATAAATTCTGGTTGGATAGAAGTGATTTGTGGTGGCATGTTTTCGGGGAAAACCGAAGAATTAATGCGAAGATTACGAAGAGCTGAGATTGCAAAAATGTCTATTTCTATTTTTAAACCTAAAGTTGATTCTCGTTATGATGAAGGTCATATTGTTAGCCATAATAAAGATAAAATGATTTCTTTTATAGTTGATAATCCAAAAGAGATAATTAATGCCTCAGCAAATTATGATGTGGTCGGCATTGATGAGACCCAGTTCTTTGATCATTCAATTGTAGAGGTATGTAGAAAGTTAGCGTCTGATAAAAAAAGAGTAATTGTTGCAGGGCTAGATACAGATTATAGGGGACTCCCATTCGGACCAATGCCTGACATGATGTGTGAGGCAGAATATGTTGATAAGCTAAGAGCTATCTGCCTTGAATGTGGGGATCCTGCATCATATAGCCAGAGGACATCCAAAGATTCCGATCAGGTTGTCATTGGAGAAATGGATAAATATGAGGCAAGATGCAGAAATTGCTTTCAACCACCTGAGGGTTATTAAAAGTGAAATTTACTGGTTTTATAGGGGTGATATTCCTTTTAGGGATTGCATATATTTTATCTAACAACCGCAAAGCAATTAAACCTAGAACAGTCTTTTGGGGTATTGGACTACAACTATTATTTGCAGTTGTAATTCTGAAGATTCCTTTTGTGAAAAATCAATTTTCTAAAATTGATAATATTTTTAAAAAACTAATTAGCTTTTCAGATGCTGGTAGTGACTTTCTTTTTACATCTTTCATCCCTGATGTAGGGTACCACGCTGCAATGGTAAACTTTGCTTTCCGTGCATTACCGGTTATCATATTTTTTTCAAGCCTGATAGCGGTAACATACCATTTTGGTATCATTCAACATGTCGTAAAGTGGGTTGCAAAAGTTATGCAAATAAGCATGAAAACAAGTGGAGCAGAAACATTGAGCATATCTGCAAATGTTTTTGTAGGACAAACAGAGGCACCAATATTGATTCGACCATTCATAAATAGTATGACGAAGTCTGAATTAATGGCTGTAATGACAGGAGGGTTTGCAACTGCTGCGGGGTCTGTCCTCGCCTTATATGTTTTATGGCTCAAATCAATTCCTGGCATTGCCGGTCACCTATTAGCAGCAAGTATTATGTCCGCTCCAGCTGCACTAGTTATGGCAAAAATAATATATCCTGAGACGGAGCACTCTGATACATTTGGAAAGATAGAGTTGCCCCAGAATAAAGGGTCGGAAAATGCAATGGATGCACTTGGACAAGGAGCAACAGACGGACTAAAACTAGCTGCAAACGTTGGAGCAATGTTAATCGCATTTGTTTCAATAATTACTATGACCAACTATATTATGGTTTATTTGTTTTCAATTAATATGCAAGAAGTAATGGGGGTCATTTTTCAACCGCTGGCTTGGTCCATGGGTGTCCCTTGGAATGAAGCACATTTATTAGGTACTTTAATGGGTGAAAAAATAGTCTTAACGGAATTAATCGCATACTCTAATCTCAGTAATCTCATCATGAATGATCAAATTTCAGAACGTACTGCTATTATCGCAAGCTATGCTCTATGTGGATTTTCCAATTTTGGTTCAATAGGTATCCAATTAGGGGGGATTGGTGGTATGGCACCAAATCGAAGAGGCGATCTATCGACTATTGCGCTTAAAGCAATGATTGGAGGAGCATTGGCTTCATGGCTAACAGCAACCATTGCTGGTCTTTTATTATGATGGAGAGAAAATGAAATTATTAATCATGGGGCCTCCTGGTGTAGGAAAAGGGACACAGGCTAAGATTATTAAAGATAAGTTGCGAATAGCTCACATATCTACCGGAGAACTCTTGCGTCAAGAAATTGCTGAAAAAACGGAAGTTGGTATAGTTGCAAAAGAATATATTGACCAAGGCAAGCTAGTCCCTGATAATTTCTTGTTTACCATTGTAAATGAGAGACTAGGTAAACCAGATTGTAGAAATGGCTACATCTTAGATGGGTTTCCTAGAACACTAAATCAGGCTAATGGCCTTGAAAAAATTATGGATTCATTTAACCATAGCTTAGATAGAGCAATAAGCCTCTACGCAGATGAAGATGCGCTTGTGGAGAGACTGGTAAAACGTGGAGAAAATTCTGGACGAAGTGACGATACTTCTAACATAATTAGAAACCGACAAAAAATCTATTGGCAACAAACTGCACCATTGCTAGACTTTTATGAAGAAAGAGGTCTATTAGACAATGTCAATGGCCTTGGAGAAATAAAAGAGATAACAGAAAGAATTTTAACAGTAATGAAATAATAATGCTGAAAGTAGGATTGACAGGAGGTATTGGAACAGGTAAAAGTTCTGTAAGCTCCCTATTTAATGACTGGGGAGCATATATTTTTGATTCAGACTCAGTAGCAAAAGAAATTCTAAACCATGACAGTACTGCTCAAGGTGAGATAATAGCTGAATTCGGTACAGATATTTTGAATAAAAAAGGCAGTATAGAAAAAGATAAACTAGCTAGGATAGCATTCCAAGATGAGAATCACCAGTTAAGATTAAACTCCATTATTCATCCATATGTTTTTAGAAAGATTGATTCAAGTTTTGATGAAATTTTGGACAAAGGTGCGCATGACATATTTTGCGTTGATGCAGCTTTGATTTATGAATCGGGAGCAGATACACACATGGATTATGTCGTAGTAGTAACTAGCCATCTCCGACTTCGTACTGAGAGGGTAATGGAAAGAGGCAATTTAACTCGAGATGAATTTTTACGAAGATTGGAGTTACAGTGGCCTGATGAAGATAAGGTACACATGGCGGACTACGTCATCCATAACAACGGAACTAAAGAAGATTTAATTATTGAGTCGAAAAAGGTATATGATTTAATATCCTAATTTCTCATTGCTAGTGGCTTATCTAAAATTTCTTTAATTATAATCGACTTCCTGAGCGATTTTTTAGAATTAAACAACTCCTCTTTTAAGATTCTCTGTTTTAACCACTTATTCCCAAGGTGCAATTCTTCTCTTTCTGCAAGTTGAGAATGATAGATATTATCTTCGAATTTTTCGACTTGATCATCAATTAAGCCTAAGTCTTCCTCCTCAATTTGTTCACTTGTAATAGGCTGATCAAGTTGTATTTCCCTTATTTCTTCAACCTGGTTTTCATTTTCTGAAACCAACAAGTCTTTTATAGTAGAACTTGGATCCGGAGTTTTTGGGTTTTGTTCAAACAAATCATTTAATAACTGCTCAAAATTATTTGATGGTTGTTCTGGTTCTAGATAATCTTCATTATCCCAGTCTGGATCAGATTCTATAATTTTACGATTTTTGTTTTGCTGACGTTTTTTCATAAAACCTGAAATAAGATAAAGTAGCAGCACCCCTAACCATTCCATACTATGCCTCCTCCTTTTTTAGAAGAAATAATACACCATTGCAAAAAATTTCGTTTAGGATTGGTATGCGTGAAAAGGGATTAATAATCTTTGGGAGACCAAATCTAAATGAATATGCTGGTCTTATAAACCAGTTACTTTCTTTGTAGATGGTATAACCAATATTTTGAATTAGATTTCTCATTTCCCGTATTGAAATCCTGGTTTTCTTTGTATCAATTAGATATTTAATTTTCTTTTCTGAACATCCAATCATCTTTAAGTATAGTATATAAATAAAGTTTGGCATTAGATGCAGATATGGCAGCTTCCCCATTATTTTAGGTACGGTCTGTTGATGCCCAGCATACGCACAATATTTTGGAGGAAAAGATATAAATAATTTTCCACCAGGTTTTAGAATAGTATGAATATTTCTAAGAGCTAACTCCTGATTGGGAATATGTTCTATTACATCCCGGAGAATAATTGTATTGTATTGTCCTGTTATTTCATCGTTATAGCTATCAGGATCACAAATATCAGCCTGGAAAAGATGGATTAGATTATTTTTATCTAATAGAATCGCATTATTATATCTTGCATCTGACAATTCTAATCCTGAACAAACGGCACCCTTTTGTTGATAAAACTTCATCAACCCTGCCTCTGCGCATCCTATCTCAAGTATTTTATATCCGTTAACATCTGAATCACCAATGTAATCAAAAAGAAAGCTTTCACCATACCATTGTTGTTCATCATAACAACGGAGACATCTCTTTGAAATTTGACTTGATACATGCTTTGGTATTACATGATCCAAGATTATTATCCTTTAAACTGTACTAAAGTTATTCGGTGTTTTCTTCAGCACTTGATTCCGAACCAGTATCTGCAATAGAATCACGCATTGTAGTGTCTGATTTAATATTTTCCATTCTGTAATAATCCATAATACCCATGTTACCCTCGTTAAATGCATGGGCCATGGCTCGAGGGACTTCAGATTCTGCTTCAACAACCTTAGCTTTCATTTCTTGAGTCCTTGCTGTCATCTCTTGTTCTTCTGCAACAGCCATAGCTCTTCTTGTTTCTGCCTTAGCCTGAGCTACTCTTAAGTCTGCTTCAGCTTGGTCAGCCTGCAATGAAGCTCCAATATTTTTACCAACATCAAGGTCTGCAATGTCAATTGACAGTATTTCAAAGGCTGTTCCTGCATCTAGACCTTTGTCTAAAACAGCTCTTGAAATATTATCTGGGTTCTCTAAAACCTTGGAGTAGTTAGATGCTGACCCAATAGCAGAAACAATACCTTCCCCAACTCTGGCAATTATTGTGTCATCAGTTGCGCCTCCAACCAATCCAGGAATATTTGTCCTTACTGTAACTCTTGCTCTTGCTTTTAGTTCGATACCATCTTTTGCAACTGCTGCCAAGTAACCATCTTTAGGAGCATTAATGACCTTAGGATAAACAGACGTTTGAACTGCTTCATTAACATCCCGTCCAGCAAGGTCAATTGCGGTAGCAGTTTCAAAAGGAAGTTGTATGTTAGCTTTATCAGCAGCAATTAAAGCTGCAACAATATTTTGGACATTCCCACCAGCGAGATAGTGCGTCTCAAGCATATCGGTTGTAATGTGTTGCAAACCAGCCTTATGGAGATTGATAACCCCATCAGTAACTAACCTCGGAGAAATCTTTCGTAATCGCATACGAATTAAATCAACAATTCGTATTCTACCAATTCCAAGTGATACAATTCCTTGAATCCACATTCCAACTGGAACAAAATAAAATAAAGTAATGGTTGCAAAAACAATGAAACCAAGTAAAACCATTTGTACTACAGGCATAATTAAACTCTCCCTTTTATAATTCTCTTACTAGAACTCGGTTACCATCTACACTTAAAATGGTAACTTCTTTCCCTTTTTCAATAAAACCGCCTTCGGTTAAAACAAATATTCTCCGGTCTTTAATATTAATCCATCCTGAAGGATGGAGATCGGTATCTGCTGTTGCAATTTCTCCTTTTAAGTTCTCCCAGCCTTGAGTATTTGAAAAGCCTTGATCTTTATTTTGAGAACTTGGTGCGGTTAATTGTTCCCAAAACTTTGATTTAATCATCAACCTCCCCAGAAGAACAATCCCAATTATTGCACCAATTAAACCAATTAAAAAACCATCCATCGCTTGCCCTAGTACTTCTTCGCCAACAGGAACTTCTGGCAACAGAAGAAGATATAATCCGTACAACATAACTCCAATACCCCCTATCCCAACAATGCCAAAACCAGGGATGACTAACATTTCAAGAAGAAGTAATGATAGACCTGATAATATGAATATCATGTCCGACATTGTTGCTAGTTGTGCAATATAGGAAACACTTAACGACAAAATTAAACAAGTTAAACCAACGAAACCTGGGATACCCCAACCTGGACTTTGTAATTCAAAAAGGATCCCCAAGAAGCCAAAGGTAGTTAGCAGGGATGAGACTACTGGATTGGTTAAAAATCGTACGATGTTTTCTGACCAGTTTTCTGAATTTTCTATGACTTTAACAGAACCGTAACCCAATGTATCCATTAATGCATCAATAGTTTCAGCAGAACCGTCAGCAATGCCGTATTTAACTGCTTGATCAGTTGTTAATGAAATTAACTTACCGTCTTTCCTCCCTTCAATATCATCGACTAAGACAGAATCACCATTAACTACTAGATGGGTAAAATTAAGCTCTTCATCAACCATTCCTCGGGCTATCTCCTTATTTCGCCCACGCTTTTCAGCAGTTGCAGCCATCTCTTCACGCATGAAGCTAATTACTTTTTCACTACCTTTTTTACCTGACATATCCACTGCAGTTGCAGCTCCAATTAGACCTCCTCCAGTCATGTAAACTTTTTCACATGACAATGAAATAAGAGCCCCTGCTGAAATCGCTCTTCTGTTGATAAATGCTACTGTAGTAAGTTCAGAACCTAAGATAGCATCCTTTATCTGTGTTGCAGCATCAACTCGACCACCAAAGGTATTTATGTCAAAAATAACAAGGGATGCATTTTCTGATTCAGCCTTATCCAGTGTTCTTTGAATAAAAGGCGGGAGCCCGAGATCAATTGTGCCTTCAATTGGGACTCTGTAAACCACGTCTCCAAAAGTTGGTGAGATAAGCAATATTATTAAGAATAGTTTTATCACAATTATGAAAATTTATTTATTATTAAATATTAAACACCCAAAATTTAGGTATAACACAGTTGTAATTTTGGTATAAGATGAAATTCTCTCACAAAGCCACATACTACCTATTAGTACTACTCAAATCATTATTATCTTCAATTTCAAAGAGATCTAGGAGCAAATTAGCATTCCAAATTGCTAGCATATTGTACCATAATTTGCAATTGAGAAGGGACTTGGCCAGTGAAAATATAAAAAAGGCATTCCCATACTGGTCAGATGTGAAGGTAAACCTTACCTTAAGAAAAACGTACCTATTCTTTGCCCAAAATCTCATTGATTTTATTTCTGTACCAAAATCGTGGGATGGAATAATTGTTAACATCAAAGGGCAGGAAGTTTTTGAAGAAGCGATAGAAGAACGTAAGGGAGTTATTCTTATTTCTGGACACTTTGGATGTTGGGAAATTTTAGGTAAGTGGGTTGGAGAAAAAGTACCCTTATTTACGGGTGTTGCACAGCGACAAAAAAACAGAGGAGCAGATAAGTTTTTCCAAGAACAAAGAGAGATTCCAGGGACAGGACATATTTTTAGAAAAGAACCTATTGAAAAGATGTATGGTATTCTAAATAGCAATGGAGTTTTAGGATTAGTGAGTGATCAAGATGCTAAGAAAAAAGGTGTCTTTATTGACTTTTTTGGTTACCCAGCATCAACTCCTAAAGGAGCAGCTTTGTTTAACATTCGGACATCTGCTCCAATGCTCGTTGGAGTTTGTATAAAAAAGGCGTTTATGAATTATGAAATAGAATTTTTAAAGGTAAACACCTCATCCCAAGACATAGGAGATATTACCCAGCAGTATACAAGCACTTTGGAAAAGTGTATTCGATCAAATCCAGAACAATACTTTTGGTTTCATCGTAGATGGAAAACAAGACCCTAAAAAAAGAAGTATGTTTGAACGAGTAAAAGAAGATAATAGTAATAGTATAAAAAAAGCGACTTCGGTTTTAGAAAGTGGGGGAATCATAGCATATCCAACAGATACTATTTATGGATTTGGTTGTGATGCAAAAAATGAAGAAGCTATTGAACGACTAAATAAGATAAAAGGCCGGTCAGCGCCAATGAGTGTTTTATGTCATAGGTTTCAAAAATTTTCATCCTGGATAGATTTGCCAAGCCATGAAAAGGTTATTGTTGAGAAACAAGTAAAGCCAAAAACAACTTTAATTGTGCCAGTAAAAAGCAATATTGTATCGAACCTAATTTTAGGGAATGGAAATACATTGGGAATTAGAATTTCAAATCATCCATTCTGTATCTCTGTTGCACATAATTATCCAAGCCCTATTACAACAACAAGTGTTAATCGCTCAGGGCACGAACCATTATCGGACCCCTATAAAATTGAGTTGGAATTTTCAAATGAAATAGAGCTATGTATTGATGACGGGGTTATCAAAGGGCAAGGATCGAAAATATATAAATATGAAAACCAGTCCTGGACTCAAATAAGATCATGAATTTATTAATTGTTTTCTTTTTTTCTCTATCGTTGGCTTTTCCTTATTCAAGTATGAAAATAGGGGAAAAGCTCAACTATAGTGCATATTTTGGTGGGGTCCCAGCAGCCGAAGCTTCTCTTGAAATTATTGGCAAAGAAAAGCTTAATGGAACAAGTACATATCACGTAAGATTTAGTGCAAGATCAAAAGGCATTATCAATTATTTATTCCCAATAAATGATAAGATAGATCTTTGGCTTACTGAAGATTCCTTATTAACAGTCAAGGAGTCATTACGAATTAGAGAAGGGAATTATAAAAAATCTCAAGAAATGATTTTAAATCATGATAAAGATTTTGTGGTTTTAGATTCTGATACATTGGCTATCCCAGGTAATACACACTCTCCCTATGCGTTATTTTATTTTTTTCGTATGAAGGACTTTAATCAAGTAGTGCTAGACACCCTACATACTACAAATGGTAAAAAAAATACTGCTTTAAAAGTTAAAGTTGAAAGAGATATAAAAGTAAATGTACCTGCGGGAAGCTTTAATTGTATTAAAATAACCCCTGTGAAGTTGAATGATAAAGATTTTAAAAATAGATCGCAGATGTCAATGTTATTCTCAAATGATAGAAACCGTTATCCAGTGAAAATTTGGCTTACAATGAAATATGGTTCGTTAGTATTGGAACTCGACAATATTACTAATTGAATAATCTCGTAATGTCTTGAAAAATAATTGTGACCATCAACATTAGTAAAAATGCCATCCCGACTTGCTGAATAACAATGCGAGTTTTTAAGGTTAAGGGTCTTCTGATTAAAGACTCAACAAGGTGAATAAATATGTGTCCGCCATCCAAACCTGGTATTGGCAATATATTTAAAAAGGCAAGATTTACACTTAGCAAAGCCATAAATGTGAAAAACGGAATCATTCCAGCTTCTGCTGTCTGCCCGGCAAGCTGGGCAATCATAATAGGACCGCCTAAATCTTTTACAGATGCTTCTCCAGATCCAATCATTCTGAGGCTTTCAATAATCATCACAAAACTACCCAACGTGCGCGACCAACCGATTGAGACCGCTTCAAACGGAGTTACACTCGCGTAAACCATTTCAGGGTAAATACCCAAAACCCCAACCGTATCCATTGCTCCATCCAATGGTACAATGCTTGTAGTTGTCCTAACTACTCTTTTTAACGTTTCACCATTTCTTTCAATAACTAGATCAACTTCGGTATTTGGCCTATTTTTCACAAGATCTGTCAATTCATTCCAAGTGTTGATGCTATAATCATCTAGTCTTGTTATCCTATCTCCCGGAACTATTCCAGCAAGCTCAGCTGGATATTCTGCAATAGTTTCCCTAACTATCGGTTCGTCTACAATATCAGCCGTACCTTGATAATAGCCAAGTGAAGCAAAAATAATAAATGCGAGAATGGTATTCATTATGACTCCAGCACTTAATATCCAAACTTTACCCCAAAGTGGCTGAGACATAAACTCATCTTTTTCATAATTTATCTGATGATCCATATTTTCATCAATCATACCTGCCATCTTTACATATCCACCAAGCGGCAAGAGTGCTATTACATATTCGGTTCCTGACCCAGTTCTTCCTTCTTTTTGGATGTGTTTTTCAATAATTGGTAACCATTTAAGGGAACCTTCAGCGCGTTTAAAAAAGAAAATTTTTAATAAAAAACCATCCTGCACTGATTCAATTGTTATAAATCTTGGAGGCATTCCTATGGAAAAACGTTCCACTTTAACACCAACAGATCTAGCAGCCATGAAGTGTCCGTATTCATGAATGGTAATTAAAACACCTAACAGTATAATGAATGCCCAAATTGTTGTCATATGTAATTAATCTACAAAGAAAAGTATTTTTTGTTCCACTAGATCAGAGGTTGTAAATCTTTTCATTAACCCATTCCTCTAGATTAGTTATATCCTCTAAGGTTGGATCCTCTATCCAAGGATGTTCCTCAAGTATTATTTCATTAATCCTCGGTATATCAGTAAATAAAATCTGTTCATTCAGAAACAAATCTACAGTTATATCGTTCGCTAAATTAAGTGCTGTTCCTGCTGTACCTAACAAATCTAAAGCCCTGAATGCGAGTGAAATTGAAGGAAACCTTTCAAAGTCAGGCTCCTGAAAGGTCAGGTCGCCACACTTAAAAAAATCTAATCTCTCCCAATTAGAAAGGGCATGTTCTGGATATGTGAGTGCATATTGTATTGGAACTTTCATATCCGGAACACCCATTTGAGCTTTAATTGCGCCATCATTCATTTCAATCATTGAATGAATAATTGATTGCGGATGAACAACGATATCGATTTTATCTAAACCAAAACCAAACAACCAGTATGCTTCAATAACTTCTAACCCTTTGTTCATCATTGTGGCGCTATCAATAGATATTTTGTTCCCCATATCCCAATTAGGATGGTCTAATGCTTCATCTCTAGTGATATTTGAAAATGTAGATAACGGTCTCTCTCTAAATGGACCGCCACTGCCTGTAAGGATGATACGATCGATATCATCCAGATTTTCTCCAACCATGCATTGCCAAATGGCTGAATGCTCACTATCAACGGGAAATAGTTTGGCATCTGAACTTTCTAATTCCTTATTTATAATGTTGCCAGCCATAACAAGACTTTCCTTATTTGCTAGAGCAACATTAACACCAGCTCTAATAGCGTTGATTGTTGGTTGCATCCCAGACGCCCCAACCAAGCCATTTAGCACGAGCTCTACATCATTTCTTTGAGATAAGTCTAGCAATCCAACTTTTCCCATTAGAAGCTCAATCCCCATTTCATCCAAAGCACTCTTTATCTTTTTAGCAGCTAGCTCATCAACAACAGCAACAGATTTGGGCTTATGTTCTTTTATTTGACTTATTAATAGATCAACATTTTTATTTGTGGATAGATATTTTACTTTGAAAGATTTTTTCAAATTAGAAATAACTTCTAGAGCATTTACTCCTATAGATCCTGTTGAACCTAAAATTGAGATTGTCCTTACCATTAAAATATTTCTTTTTGAACGAAGGCAGTCGATATAATCATTGATTTACTAATCTGATTTTCTAATCCAAGATTAAAAGTTCTTATAGGTAAAGAAAAATCAAATCCTAAATAGTTTATTTGCCCTTTTATCATCGCTGGTAAAACATCTGTATTAGAAAATGTACGCTGTTTAAAATAATTAGAACCTATCCCTAATCGAAATTTAAAGCTCTTCAATTTATACCATTTTCTCAGATCTATAGAAAGTGAAGATAGACTAAAATACCTTAATCCTTTTAAATTAATTCTTTGAACAGTAGCGCTCCAATTAAGAGAATCACCGCTTCCGAAATAATATTGAAGTCCACCTCCCACGATTTGTGGATGTTCATTACCTGTTTTAAAACCATATATTTTATTGATGATTGAAAGGTTTTTGGTTACCTTCATTCCTATGTCAACATTTGGATATTTATAACTATTATTTGCTAAGAGTGTTAATGATGACCCTATCTCAAGAAAGAACCTATTTTTTGCCATCGGGTTTATCATTGGAGTACCACTTAGCCAGAGAGAAGATGCATGAATAATTTCTCTTGAATTACCAGAAACAATGTTAAAATAATTGGATTGTGGGTAAATAAAAACTAATGAAAGGATAAAAGGTAAAGTTGATCTCACAAAGTAAATTTAAATTATACCTCTATCAGATGCTTTTATGAATTCAACAATCTGATTTTTAACAGCTGATGATTTGATCTCAGTTTGAATTTTATTTAAGGCATCACCTCTACTTAGTTTAGACTTAAAGTATATCTTATATATTTTTTTTACTGATTTTCTTTCTTCTGATGAAAAGCCTCTCCTTTTTAAACCAACTAAATTTACTCCCTTATATGTAAGCGGATGATCTGCTGCTAATATAAAAGGTGGAACATCTTGTACTGCTCGAAATCCGCCCCCAATGAGTACGTGTGAACCTATTTTGGTAAATTGGTGTACTAAAACTCCTCCGCCTAGTATGGCCCAGTCACCCACTTCTACGTGTCCACCAAGGGTAGACAGATTAGACATAATCACATTATCTCCAACAATACAATCATGCGCTACATGGGTAGATGCCATCAGTAAACAATCCGAACCAACTCTGGTCTCTCCAAGTTCTTTTGTCCCACGATTGATGGTAACATATTCCCTTATTTTTGTTCGTTTACCAATAAAAGTTTTTGTTCTTTCACCGCTAAACTTTAGATCTTGAGG
>ENA-OSEY01001334-OSEY01001334.1-marine-metagenome-genome-assembly--contig:-NODE-1334-length-17213-cov-4.807831_pt1 | contig 17213 bp, 13 predicted proteins | sample MGYA00248465_ERZ534230 | MGnify/ENA primary metagenome ERZ534230 (study PRJEB26409, sample SAMN06344110) | marine metagenome | isolation source: Sea water from surface | place: Atlantic Ocean:Southern...
ATCAGGTTTTGCATTTAATAAACGAGTTTTGATACAAGGTTATCATGGCACAGGAAAGTCTACACACATAGAGCAAGTAGCATCAAGATTAAATTGGCCATGCGTTAGAGTAAATCTTGATAGTCACATAAGTAGAATAGATTTGATTGGTAAAGATGCAATCGTAATTAAAGATGGAAAACAAATTACAGAATTTAAAGAGGGAGTTCTGCCGTGGTCTGTGCAAAATCCTGTTGCTTTAGTTTTTGATGAATACGATGCAGGAAGACCTGACGTAATGTTCGTCATACAGAGAATTTTGGAAAGCGATGGAAAACTTACGCTTTTAGATAAAAATAAAGTTATTAATCAAAACAAATTTTTTAGAATGTTTGCAACAACAAATACAGTTGGTCTAGGGGATACTACGGGTCTTTATCATGGAACCCAACAAATTAATCAAGGCCAAATGGATCGTTGGAATATTGTTACTACATTAAACTATCTTAAAACAGAAAAAGAATTAGAGATAATTTTAGCAAAAAATAAAGCTCTTAATAATTCGAAGGGTAAAGAAAAAGTTCTCAAAATGATAAAAGTAGCTGATCTAACTAGAAATGGTTTTGTTAATGGTGACATATCCACTGTAATGAGTCCCAGAACCGTCCTTCATTGGGCAGAAAATTCAGAAATATTTAAAGATATTGGATACGCATTCAGAGTAACTTTTTTAAATAAATGTGATGAGTTAGAAAGAAAAATTGTTGCCGAGTATTATCAAAGATGTTTCGGCGAGGACCTTCCAGAATCATCAGTTAACGTTAAAATTGTTTAAAATGCAAAAAAAAGAGAGTCGTTTAGAGTTTTTTAAAAGCGCAATAATTTCAACAGTTAAATCGATCTCTAAAAAGAAAAACTGTGAGATAAAATTTGGCAAATCTACAAACCAAACAAGCAGTGAAAAATTTATAAATTTACCTGAAATAAATAAACTGGAAAGTTTAAATGACTTTTTATTATTTAGGGCAAAAGCGGACTCCGAGGCTCTAAGACTTAAGTATAGTGATAAAGATATTTTTGAGCGTTACAAACCAAAAGGAGAAATGTCTCAAAAACTTTATCAAATTGCTGAAAAGATAAGATATGAAAAGATTGGAAGCGAAGATTTTGAAGGGGTTAAAAAAAACTTATTTATTCAATACAAAGAAAATCAATTAAAATTGAAGTCAAATAAGAACAAACTTGAGGAGTCTTTTGACAGTTATCTTAAAAGTTTCTTTTTTAATATAAAAGAACCAAAAAAATCCAGAGTAAACTTTGCCGAAAAATTTAAGCAAAATCTTAATTTTCTTAAAGATAATTTAAATGATCAGAGCAAATTTAATGAGAAGATTTCTGAAATAATATCAGAATTAAATATCGACGATAAAGAATTTAGTGAAGATAGAGAAGAAAGTGACAAAAATCTAAAAAATCCTGAAAGCCAAGAAACCAAAGATAAGGCTGATGGACAAATTGCTGAAAAGGAGAATGAACAAGAGCTCTCTATTGATACAAAACCTCCAGATACAAAAGATTTATTAAGTGAAGATGAAAAAAGTATTGAGGAAATTGATGAGACAGGAGAAAAGACAAATATTAGGCCAAAATCAATATTTTCTGAAAAAGGAAGAAAATATAAAATTTATACTGATCAATTTGATGAAGTTATAAAAGCTGAGAATTTAGAAACCAAAGAGGAGTTGGAAAGACTTCGATCGACTCTGGATCAACAACTTTTACAGCTGAAAAGTTTTGTATCAAAGTTGGCAAATAAACTACAAAGAAAACTTTTAGCTAAACAAAATAGATCTTGGGATTTTGATTTAGAGGAAGGCTTGTTAGATTCATCAAAACTTACAAGATTGATTATAGATCCATTAAATTCTTTATCTTTTAAAAAAGAAAAAGAAACCGACTTTAAAGATACACTTGTAACTATATTAATAGATAACTCTGGCTCAATGAGAGGAAAACCTATTTCAGTAGCAGCAGTATGCGCGGACATATTATCAAGGACTTTAGAAAGGTGTTCAGTAAAGGTTGAGGTTTTAGGTTTTACAACAAAACATTGGAAAGGTGGTTCGAGCAGAGAAAAATGGATAAGTAATGAGAAACCAAAATTTCCAGGAAGATTAAATGATCTTAGACATATAATTTATAAATCTGCAGATACACCTTGGCGTCAATCAAAGAATAATATTGGTTTAATGCTTAAGGAGGGGTTGTTAAAAGAAAATATCGATGGTGAGGCTTTGAGGTGGACCTTTAATAAAATGAAGAAACGAAAAGAAGAGAGAAAAATATTAATGGTTATATCGGATGGAGCACCAGTTGACGACTCAACTTTATCAACTAATGCGAACGATTATCTTGAAATTGATTTAAAAAATACAGTTAATGCAATTGAAAAACTTTCGTCTATTGAATTATTAGCAATCGGAATAGGTCATGATGTAACTCGTTATTATAACAAAGCTATAAAAATAACTGATGTTCATGATCTTGGTGATGCAATGATAAATCAATTAACAGATTTGTTCTCTAGTAAAAAAGTTATTCACTAAAAAGGCTTTCCAGATAAGTGGATCTCATCTGGAATAGTTTTATTTAGTAGAAGTCTAAAAGGTATAAGCATTATTAAAGATATTAAAACTTTTACGATAAAATCTCCCATAGCTAAAGTTATCCATGGAACATCCGTATTATAAAAAGATATAGAAAAGAATAAAAATGTATCAATTAATGATCCCAATAAGGATGAAGATAAGGGGGCTATAAACCATATTTTTTTTCTTAATAAGTCAAAAACCCTTACATCCAATAATTGAGCGACTAGAAATGCAGCACCGGATCCTATTGCAATTCTAATTGAAATAAGGTCTTCAAAATTTGTGGAAAAATATAAGGTTAATATAATACCTATAAAAAAACCAAAATAGACGACTCGTCTAGCAATTATTTTTCCATATTTTCTATTAGCAAGGTCTGTTATTAAAAATGTAATTGGATATGTAAAAGCTGCGTAGGTTAAAATATTTTCTAGTCCAAGATAATTCACAGGAAATTGAACTAAAAAATTAGAAATAGCTACTATACCAGCCATACAAGTAGCTAAGGTATAAAAAAATCTAGATCTGAGCATAATTTATTAAACTGCTTTTAATACAATTTTATTTCTCAGTTTTTTTGCTTTTTTTGAGAGTTTATAAGCCTTTGCAGATGTAAGAAATTTGTCAATTCCACCTTTGAAATCTACTGTTCTAAGTGCAGCATTTGAAACCTTTAGAGTAACATTCTTTTTTAAAATATCACTTTTAAATCTTATTTTTTTTACGCTAGGATTAAATTTCCTTTTGGTTTTGTTATTAGCATGACTAACATTATGCCCTTTAAGAGGTCCTTTTCCAGTGAGTTCACATTTATTACTCATAAATTATACATTTGGTATATAATTCGACATGAACATTTTATCAAGTAAATATATGTCTATTGACAATGTTTGTACCAAAGAATAATAAACTTAATGGATTTTTTCCTACCTGTAGCACAAGTTCAAGTAAGTATACTAGTAATTCTATTACTTAGCTTTTTAGTCGGTATTATATCTGGTCTTTTTGGTATCGGGGGAGGTTTTCTCATGACACCAGTTTTAATTTTTTTAGGGATTCCTCCAACTTATGCTGTAGCTAATGAAGCTAATAATATACTAGGCACGTCAGTATCTGGAGCTCTTCACCATTGGTTTAGAAAAACCCTTGATTATAAAATGGGAATAACAATTGTTGCTGGTGGAGTAGTTGGTACTGGTGTTGGAATGTTAATCTTTGCTTACCTAAGAGAAAAAGGAGTTATTAATGTTAGTATTACTTTGGCTTATATTTATGTTTTGGTTGTCATTGGCACGCTAATGTTTGCGAAAGGTTATAAAGAATTAACAGATCTAAGAAAAAAGACTGTTGTTAAAAGGAAAGCTCACGATCACTATTGGATACATGGTCTCCCATTTAGAATGAAGTTTCATAAATCCAGACTTTATGAAAGTGCGATAGTTCCAATAATGTTAGGATTTATTGTTGGAATATTTGCATCAATTATGGGTGTAGGAGGAGCTTTTTTAATGGTTCCAGCGATGATTTATATTATTGGGGTTCCAACAAAGTTAGTTCCAGGTACGTCTTTGTTTGTAACAATTTTTATTACAGGTTTAGTAGTTATTGTTCATGCTCTTAAATTTCAGACTATAGACTTCATATTAGTTTTTATTTTACTTACTGGTTCTATAGTTGGCTTACATATTGGTCTTAAAATTTCTCAAAAATTAAATGCCTCAGAGTATAAAACTTTATTAGCAATTTTACTTCTTGCTGTTGGTGTTATTATGGGAATAGAAACTTTTGTAATTGAAAAAGGATCAAGTTTGTTTGCTTCTAATAAAACTGGTGCAATAGATAACAAACTTTCTGAAGTAATTTTATCTCTTTCAACAAATAATCCTATAGCTTATGGTTTTTTATCTATTATCATTGTTGTACTAGTGGGAATTTCATTTTCTTATGCAAGGGAACTCTTCCACTATATTAAATTCGATCTCGATAAAAAAAAATATAATTTTTTTAAATAATTAATTTAAAGAGGAACCTACAGCCTCATTTATATTTGTAAAACCTTTGCTTTTCAAAATTTGGATTAAATCTTTTTTGATCTCTTTCACAATATTAGGGCCTTTGTAAATTAGACCTGTATATAATTGAACCGCTGATGCACCTGCAGCAATTTTTTCAAAGGCAGATTGTCCAGAGTCAACCCCTCCAACACCGATAATTGGTATTTTTCCATTTAGCTCTTTATAAAATTTTTTTACAAATTCAGTTGATAGTTCCTTAATAGGCTTTCCAGATAATCCGCCAATCTCCTTACTATTCACATCAATCAAACTTTCTCTATTTTTATTGCTGGTATTTGTTAAAATAATACCATCAATTTTGTACTCTAAAATTAAATTTACTATTCCTGAGATTTGAGAGTCTTCCAAATCAGGTGATATTTTTAATAAAAAAGACTTTTTAAAATTACTTTTTTCTCTTATTTCATTAATTTTTGAGAGTAGATTTTTTAAATCGTCTTCATTATGAAAATCTCTGAGACCTTTGGTGTTAGGTGAAGAAATATTTATTGTTATGTAATCACCAATTGGAAAAAAAATTTCAGCACATTTCAAAAAATCATTGGTCATATTGTCTGTGTCTTTATTAGGTCCTATGTTAATTCCTAAAAGGCTTGACGGAATATTAGCTTCTATTCTCTTTCTAATCACATCAGATCCATCATTGTTAAACCCAAGTCTATTTATTAGTGCCAGATCTTTTTCTAATCTAAAAACACGTGGTTTTTCATTTCCAAACTGTTGTTTTGGAGTTACAGTTCCAATCTCAACAAATCCAAAACCGATTTTAAATATTTCATTATAAACCTCTGCGCTTTTATCAAAACCTGCTGCTAGCCCGATTGGATTACTAATTTCTTTTCCGAAAAGACTGGTATTTAAAATTTCTTCACCTTGAACTGAAAATAAATTGCTTGGTAAGAAATTGAATTTAAGCGATTTAATTGCTAAATCATGTGCTTTTTCTGGATCTAGATTAAATATAAAAGGTCTTATAAAAGAAAACATTAAAATTATATTTTCAACTTTTTTTCCATTAAATCAATTGTCTCTTTGACCCCAAAAAAGCTGATAAAAAAACCCATTCTTGGACCGTTTTCCTCTCCAAAACAGACCTGATATATTAATTTAAACCAGTCTCTTAAATTTTTACTATAACCATTTTCTTTTCCTGCAGTGTAAATCTTTGTTTGTATTTCCTCTGCTGGGGTATCTTGAGATACTTGCTTTAAAACAGATATTAAATTTTTTAAAGCTTTTTGTTCAGAGTCGTTTGGCTTTTTATATTTTTTCTTTGGTTCAACCTCATCTGTAAAGTAATTAATAGCATAATTTGTGAGTTCGTCTAAAATTTTATGATTTTTTGGATCTAGTTCACTATGGAATTTTTTTATAAATTTCCATAATACTTCTTTGGTTTTTGCATTACTTGATCCAACAATATTCAATAACATTGAAAATGGCATAACTATTTTTTCATTAGGAGGAGAACCGTTATGAATATGCCATACAGGATTTAAAAGTTTTTCTTTTTCTTTTTGGTTTTCATATTTTTCAATCAAAGAAAGATATTCGTCAACAGCTTTAGGAACTACATCTGGGTAAAGTTTTTTAGCTCTTTTTGGATTTTGGTACATGTAAAGTGATAAGCTTTCAGGAGAAGCATACCTCAACCACTGTTCAATAGTTATTCCATTTCCTTTTGATTTAGAAATTTTTTCTCCTTTTTCATCAAGAAATAACTCGTAAGCAAAACCATTGGGTGGTTGTTTTCCCATTACCTTACAAATTTTACTTGATATTATTGCGCTCTCAATAAGATCTTTACCGTACATTTCAAAATCTACATCAAATGCAAACCATCTCATAGCCCAATCTACCTTCCATTGTAATTTACATTTGCCATTCAGTATTTCTGTTTTAATTTTTTTTCCATTATTATCAAAGACTAATGTGTTTTTTTTCTTATCCATTTCGATTACTGGTATTTCTAATACTTTTCCTGTTTCTGGACATATTGGTAAAAATGGACAATATGTTTTTCTTCTTTCACTTCTTAAAGTAGGTAAAATAATATTCATGATATCATCAAATTTTTCTAAAACCCTTATAATTGAGTTGTTGAAAGTGCCATTTTTATAATTTTGTGTTGAACTTTTAAAAGTAAAAGCGAAATTAAATTTTTTAAGAAACTCTATTAGCATTTTATTATTGTGTTCGCCAAAACTTTTAAATTTTTTAAAAGGGTCAGGAATTTCAGTTAATGGTTTTCCTAAATTATTATGTAAAACTTTATCATTTGGTATGTTCTCAGGAACTTTTCTTAAACCGTCCATATCATCTGAGAAAGTTATTAATTCTGTTTCAATTTTTTTAATATGCTTTAAGGCATTAATCATCATTGAGGTTCGTGATACTTCCCCGAAAGTCCCTATATGTGGAAGACCGCTTGGGCCATATCCTGTTTGAAAAATAATTTTATTTTTTTTCTTTATTATGCCGTCTCTATCTTTTAAAAGTTTTCGAATTTCAACAAATGGCCAAGAAGATGTTGATTTTAATAGTTCAGATTCAAGCATTACTTAGGTTTATAATAAGTTGAATTTTATTGCTATTTAAATATTGTCCAGATTTTATGGCTTCTAATAAAACTGTTTTTTTTATTATTGGTATTCTGTTGATCATACTAGGCATATTTATGCTAGCGCCTTATGCTATACAACTTATATACAACGAAAAGAGCAGTAGTTTTTTTTCATCTGCAATAATCACTATTATAATTGGAGTTTTGACTGTGCTTACCAGCTTGACAAAAGATAAACAGCTTAACCTAAAGCAAGCGTTTCTTTTCTCATCTCTGGCGTGGATTAGTATTGCTCTTTTTGGAAGTATTCCTTTTATGCTTTCAAGTTTAAATCTTTCTTTTAGTGAATCCTTTTTTGAGAGTATGTCAGGTATAACTACTACAGGTTCAACTGTAATACTTGATTTAGATACATCACCTAAAAGTATTTTGCTTTGGAGAGCTATTATGCAATGGCTTGGAGGCATAGGTATCATAGTTATGGCTACTACAGTTCTGCCTCTTTTAAAAGTTGGTGGTATGCAACTATTTCAATTAGATACATCTGGAACTGAAAAAATTTTACCGAAAACAGTTGAGATCTCAACTTTGATAATTACAATCTATTTATCACTGACCATTGCTTGTGCATTTTTTTATTGGGCACAAGGAATGAGTATATTTGATAGTATTGCCCATTCATTTACGACTTTGGCTACTGGAGGTTTTTCAACTCACAATGATTCAATCGGTTACTTTAATAGCCCGGGCATTGAGATAACAGCAACAGTTTTTATAATTTTAGGTAGTATACCATTTATTGCCTACCTTAAATTTATTAAGGGTAATAAAAAAATTTTTTTACAAGATGTTCAGGTTAAAGGTTTTATTTATTTGTTGATAGCATCTGTTTTTGTGATGTTTTTATATTTATTTTTAAATAATAGTGAATTATCTTTTTTAGATAATTTGAGAATTTCCTCTTTTAATGTTTTATCTATTTTATCTGGGACTGGATATGTCACCGATGACTTTGGTTTATGGGGTAAATTTCCATTAATATTTTTTTTATTTTTAATGTTTATTGGTGGTTGTGCTGGTTCTACCACATGTGGGATAAAAATATTTAGATTACAGATACTTTTTATATTTTTAAAAACTCAAATTAAAAAACTGATTTATCCTAATAGTATTTTTTTGGTCAATTATAATAAGCAAAAAATAGAGGATGGTTTTATAAACTCTGTTTTGGTTTTTATTTTTTCATATCTATTTATATTTTTAATAATTTCAATTTTACTATCAATTTCAGGATTAGATTTTTTATCAGCTATATCAGGAGCTGCTACTGCAATATCAAATGTTGGTCCTGGTTTAGGTGAAATGATTGGTCCAAACGGTAACTTTAGTCAAGTTTCTGAAATTTCAAAATGGATATTATCTTTTGCGATGTTGTTAGGAAGATTAGAAATTTTTGCAGTTTTAGTGTTGTTTTTACCGTCTTTCTGGAGAACATAAATTAATCTATAATCAAAATGATGGAGATTTATCAAAAACAGTCATTTAAAGATTCTTTTAAAATTTATTTTGATAAAAGAATGCTTCGTATTCTTTTATTAGGTTCGATAAGTGGTTTTCCGTGGGTAATTATAGGAAGTAGTTTAAGTCTATGGTTAAAAGAGGAAGGACTTAGCAGAAGTACTATTGGATGGGCTGGATTAATATTTGCGGTTTATGCATTTAATTATTTGTGGGCTCCATTAATTGATCGAATAAAAATACCTTGGTTAACAAATAAAGTTGGTCATCGTCGAAGTTGGATAATTATTATGCAATTAGTTATTCTTCTAAGTTTGATTTTTTGGAATTTTGTTGACCCAACTAAAAACTTAGCATTAGTCATCACTGTAGGTTTAATTATTGCTGTAGCTTCTGCAACTCAAGATATAACTGTGGATGCTCTAAGAATCGAACAGATTGGAGAAAATGAAGGCAAGTCAATGCAGGCAGGGGCTGCTATTGCAGTAGTTGGTTGGTGGACTGGATACAAACTTGGTGGAGTAGTTGCATTAAATTCAGCAGAGTACTTTCAAAAATTAGGTTTTGAAAATTATTGGCAAATTACTTTTTTAATTCTTGGCATTATCATTATTGCTTGCAACATAGCTTTAATGTTTGTTCACGAAAAACAAAAAAATGAAAGATTCGAAGCACAAAAAAAAACAGACGAAAATATACAAAACAAATTAGGTAGATCAAATATTCTAACAAAAATTATATCCTGGATAACTGGAACAGTTGCTGGGCCAATTGTAAGCTTTTTCAAGAAAAATGGTTTTAAAATTGCTTTAGGAATACTTTGCTTTGTATTTCTTTTTAAAATTGGTGAAGCTTTTCTTGGGCGTATGTCTATTATATTTTATAAAGAAATTGGTTTCTCTAAAACTGATATCGCAATTTATTCTAAAGGTTTAGGTTGGATTACTACTGTTGTGTTTACACTTTTAGGTGGATTATTTGCAATTAGATCTGGTGTAATTAAAGCCATGTTTGTATCTGGAATATTGATGGCTTCAACAAATTTATTATTTTCTTTACTAGCATGGTCAGGAAAATCTGAATTGTTATTTGCTATAGCAGTAATTTTTGATGATATGGCTGCAGCATTTGCAACAGTCGCCTTTGTAGCTTTTATTTCAATGTTGGTAGACAGAACTTACACTGCAACACAGTACGCTCTTCTCGCGTCTATTGGAACAGCAGGTAGAACCACTTTAGCTGCTTCGTCAGGCGCTTTGGTAGACTGGTTAAATGGGGATTGGGGAATATTTTTTATATTAACTGCGGTTATGGTTATACCTTCTTTAATTTTTCTTTATATAATAAAAAAAGATATCAAATTAAGTGAAAAATAATTTTGGAAATAATTTACCGATAATTAACCTTTATAAGAAAAAGAATTTAAAATCTAAAATTGATACCCAGTTACTATACGGAGATAATTTCAAGATTAAAAAAAAGCTAAAAAGTTTTTCAAAAATTAAAATTGAAAAAGATGGGTATATAGGCTTTATTAAAAATAAAAATTTTTCTGACCCTGTAAAGCCAAATTTTAAAGTTTCAGTTTTAAAAGCAAGACTTTACAATAAACCAAGTTTAAAAAATAAAATTAAAAAATTCCTACCTTACGAATCACGAATAAGAATATTTGAAAGATCTGGAAAATTTAGTAAATTTGATAAATATTGGATAAAAAATTCTGATATTCTAAAAATCAATATAAAAAATAAAAATATTTTTAAAGATATTCAAATTTTTAAAAATATAAAATACTTATGGGGTGGTAAGAGTTATAAAGGTATTGACTGTTCTGCACTAGTTCAAGTGTGTTTAAACCAAAATAATAAGTTTTGTCCTAGAGACTCGAAAGACCAAGAAAAATATTTTAAGAAAAGAGTAAATATCAAAAATATAAAAAAAAATGATATTATATTCTGGAAAGGTCACGTAGCTGTAGCTTTATCAAAAAATAGATTAATACATGCTTATGGCCCGATGAAAAAAGTAGTAGTTATGGATATTAAAAAAACAATAAATAGAATTAAAAGAACTGCCGATTTAGAGGTTACAAGTATTAGGAGGATATAGATGATGCGTTATATATTATATGGTATAGCTCTTGGTTTTTTATTTTATCTTGGTGATAAATATTTATTTTAACTAAATGTTTTTCATCAAAAATTTCATTTATCTGTTAAGAATTGGTGTAATTAAAGGCACCTATCGAAAGTTTAATTTTATTTCTGAATATTTAAAAGTTTCTAAAGTTAAGATTAATAGATTTCAATTTATAATATGTCTTTTAAAGTCTGAAATAATAAAAAAAAAATATAAATCTTCTCTTGAAAATCAAAAAAATTATTATCAAAAAAAATATAATTTTACAGACATCGATTGGTTTTCTCCAAATATACCAATCTGGGATGCGGTATTAAAACAAGCGTTTCTTAATAAAGAAAAAACTGAGTACCTTGAAATTGGTGCTTATGAGGGAAGATCTACAATTCATATTTGTGAAAACTTTAAAAATTTTAGAATAACTGTAGTTGATCCTTATATTGAATATAACGAAGTAAATTCTGTCGTTAAAAACTCAAACATGGAAAATGTATTTGAGAGATTTAAAAAAAATTCTTTTAATTTCTCTGATCGTATAAGTATTAATCGGACAACTTCTAGGGAGTTTTTTAAAAAAAATAAAAAAAAATTTGATTTAATTTATGTTGATGGCTCACATCATTATCTTGATGTTAAAGAGGATTTGACAAACAGTATAAATTTTATCAATAATAATGGAATTATAATATTAGATGATTTTATTTGGGACTATTATGAAAAAGTTGAAGAAAATCCTATTGGGGGAATTTTGCCTATTATTCAGGCTGACCCAAATATCGAAATCAAGTCGATTTCAAATCAAATTATATTAAAAGTAAAAAGTTAAACTTAGTTACTTGAAATGTAATAAATAATATATATAACTGCTAAAATTTCCCAGCCGCTCATAATTTTCCTTTCGATTTATTAATTATATCAAAAAATTACAGCAGAGAGAAGGACTCTTAAAAAAAAGTCAAAAAGTGTACTTACTAATTTAAAAAAACAGTATAAATTAATTATATGAAAATATCTCGGGACAAGACAAATCCAAAAATATCTGATGCTTCTGATATCAGCAAACCGTGGGATAAAGATAATCAAGCATGGTGGGACTGGTATGTTGGTCTTGCAGATAATGAGATTAAAAAGGATCCAATAATTTCTGCTGACCCTTTACCAAATATTACAATCCCTAGTGATGATGAAATTGTCTTCGAACTATCTAAAACCTATCATTTGAAAAATGAACAAATCGATTTCTTTAGAAAGAATGGTTTTATTAAGTTAAAAAAAGTTTTCTCACCTGGTGTTGTACTTAAACTTAGAGCTGAGTTAATCAGCCTATTAAAAAAAGAATTTAATGTTGACCCTGACAAAGAGGCACATGACCGGTTTCTTAGTCTTGAAATGATCTGGCCCAAAAACAAACTTCTTCGAGCATACGTACTATCACCTCGTCTTGGACAAATTTCAGCAGATTTACTTGGTGTTCCAGCAGTTAGACTTTACCATGATAATGTTTTAGCAAAACAAGCTGGTTGTGGTAGAACACCGTGGCACTTTGACGATCATCATTTTCCACTAGATACTAATGATGTAGTAACGGCATGGGTACCAGCACAACCAACCCCAATTGAAATGGGACCACTTTCTTTTGCTTATCCGTTAGATGTACATAATCTTGTAAATGCTGTTACTTTCGAAAAGACTGGTACTGGCTACGATAAAGGAGTGTCAAAAGTTTTTAAACAAAATGGTGTATCTGTAAACGAAACTCCCTTCGAACTAGGTGAAGTTAGTTTTCATCATAATTTAAATTTTCATACTGCCTCAAGTAACCGAACAAATCGTAGCCGAATTGCTCTTGCAAATACTTACTATCGAGATGGGGCACGAGTAATAAAATCTCCCACAATGGTTTCTGGTGACTGGCAGAAATTTATGCCAAATATTAAACCAGGTGAAGTAGCAGCTAGTCCCTTGAATCCAATTTGTTGGCCAACTGATGACAAATAAAGATATTAATTATGACAGTGGATTAAATTCTGACTGGACTAAAAATCTTGCTAACAATCAACGGCCAGATGGTAAAGCCTTACTCGATCACTTAAAAACTATACATCAACATAACGCAGGTTTTACTGAGAAATGTGCAAGCACTTGTCGCGATAGATCTGGTCGTAACAGTTACGAGTGGTTGGCTGAAGCTGTACCAGATATTAATGGTACTCGAGTATTGGATCTAGCTTGTGGGTCAGGACCATTATTAAAAATCTTACATGATCGAAATAAAAATTTTAAATTAAAAGGAGTAGATATGTGTGGTGAGGAGTTATCACTTGCTAAGGCACGGATGTCAGATGGTGTCGTTGAACTATTTCAATTAGAGGCACAGAATTTGACTGATATAAATAATGCCTCGATAGACGTTGTTTTATGCCATTGGGCTTTGACACTAATGGACCCTATTACTCCAGTTTTAAAAGAAATTAATCGTATACTATCATCGGGTGGAAAGTTTGCAGCTTTAGTGAATGGACCAATGAATACAGCGCCAGGGTATTTAGATGTGTATAATTTAATCTATAAATATGTTCAAACCAAATTACCTAATTATGGCAAGATTGATTTAGGAGATCCTAGAATACGAAGTACAAAAAGCTTAGAGCATTTAGTTGGTGAAGTTTTTCCGTCGGCTGAGATTAGTATCGAAAATAATGTAGTATCTTTGCTAGGACCTGTTACTGAAGTTTCAGAAACTGCGGCAGGATTTTTTTATGCTTCATTTATCTTACCCACTGAGCTTCGAATGAGAATGCTTTCAGATTTATCTAACCTACTCTCAGTATCAAAACAAGAAGGTCGATTTGTAATGCCAATTAGTAGGTTAATTATTAAGAAATAATTTTCGATGGCGGAGAGAGTGGGATTCGAACCCACGAAACGGTTTCCCGTTTACACACTTTCCAAGCGTGCGCCTTCAACCACTCGGCCATCTCTCCTTAAGTTTCTTTATTGATTTTTAAAACTCCAATAAAAGCTTCTTGGGGTATTTCAACTCTACCAAATTGTTTTGCACGTGCTTTACCCTTTTTTTGTTTATCTAATAATTTTCTTTTTCGATCTCTAGCTCCACCACCATGAATTTTGGTTAGAACATCCTTTTTAAATCCCTTAATACTTTCTCTTGCAATAATTTTTCCTCCAATTGCAGCCTGAATAGGAATCATAAAATTATGTCGAGGTATAAGATCTTTTAACTTTTCACATACCAATCTTCCCTGATTTTGTGCAAATTCTTTATGAATAATCATTGAAAGGGCATCAACTGGCTCATTGTTTACTAAGATTCCTAATTTTACTAAATTGCCCTCTTTGTAACCAGTAATTTCATAATCGAAACTGGCATATCCGCTAGTAATTGATTTCAGTCTATCATAAAAATCAAAAACAACTTCATTGAGGGGTAGTTCGTAAACTAGTACCGCTCTGTTTCCTGAATAAGACAAATCTTTTTGAATACCTCTTTTATCTTGGCAGATTTTTATTATGGATCCCAAATATTCATCTGGAGTTATAATTGTGGCTTTAATCCAAGGTTCTTCAATAAATTTTATTTGAGATGGATCAGGCATCATTGTTGGGTTCTGAAGATCAACAATTTCACCATTTATTTTATTTAATTTGTATACAACTCCAGGAGTTGTTGTAATTAAATTTATATCAAATTCTCTTGTTAATCTTTGAGTTATAATTTCTAAGTGTAACAATCCTAGAAAGCCACATCTAAAACCAAGACCAAGTGCACTTGAAGACTCAGGCTCGTAAGAAAAACTTGAGTCATTAAGTTTTAGTTTACCAAGTCCATCTTTTAATCTTTGGTACTCTGAGCTATCAACTGGGAAAAGGCCGCAAAAAACAACAGGTTTACTGGGTTTAAAACCTGGTAACGGTTTTTCAATTGGGTTTTTGGCATCACAAATTGTATCTCCCACTTTTGTTTCTGATAAACTTTTAATACCTGTTATTATAAATCCAATTTCTCCTGAATTTAATTCTTCTATATCTTTAGCCTTTGGAGTAAAAACACCAACTTTTTCAATTTCATATTCTTGGTTTGTAGACATTAGCTTTACTTTCATTCCTTTTTTAATACTTCCATCAATAACCCGTACAAGAATTACAACACCTAAATAACTATCATACCAGCTATCTACCAATAAAGATTTAAGCTTAGACTTTTGATCACCTTGTGGGGAAGGTAAATCTGAAACAATTGTCTCTAAAATTTCTTCAACACCTTCTCCAGTTTTTCCCGAACAAGATATAGCTTTAGAAGTTTCTATACCTATTACGTCTTCTATTTGCTTTTTAACTTTATCAACATCAGATGCTGGAAGATCTATCTTGTTCAGTACTGGAATTATATGATGATTTGTATCAAGTGCTTGATATACATTTGCGAGAGTCTGCGCCTCGACACCTTGTGAACTATCAACGATCAGAACAGAACCTTCACAAGCAAGTAGTGATCTACTTACTTCATAACTAAAGTCAACATGACCAGGAGTGTCGATAATATTTAAGAGATAATCATTTCCATCTTTCGATTTATAATTAAGTTTCACCGTTTGTGCTTTAATTGTAATTCCCCTTTCTCTCTCAATATCCATTGAGTCTAAAACTTGCTCTTTCATTTCTCTTTTTGAAAGGCCACCACAAATTTGAATCATTCTGTCAGCAATTGTTGACTTTCCATGATCAATATGTGCGATAATCGCAAAATTTCTTACTTTCTTTATATCTGACATTAGGATCTTATTGTTCCACCAGTTTTGGCTTTTACAATATCTATTATTTTTTGACTTATATCATCAAGGTCTTTTTGGGAAAGTGTTTTTTCTTTGGACTGGATTAAAACATTGATGGCTATTGATTTTTTACCAGCAGGCATATTTCCACCTGAAAAAACATCAAATATTTTTACATTTTTAATTAGATTTGTATCAACATCGCTTATTAATTTCTTGATGTCTCCTGCTTTAAAATCTTCATTAATTATAAAAGCAAAATCTCTCTCAGATTTTTGGTACTCTGAAATAGAGTAATCTTTTTTAGAAAATCTATATTTAGTTTTTGGTTTTGGAATATTTTTTAAAAAAATTTCAAATCCGCTTACATTTTGCTCTTTAAAGTCTAAGCTTGAAATTATTGAGGGATGAATTTCACCGAATGAAGCAAGAAGTACTCCATTTTCCGAATTTAAATTTATTGACCCAGATCTACCCGGATTATAGTAATCTTGTGTTTTATTGCTTACATGAATATTGTTTTCTTGAATCCCAAGCTCTAACAATGTCTTTACAACGTCAGCCTTTACATCAAATACATCAACATTTCTTGGTTTAGACTCCCAAGTTTTTCTGTTTACTACTCCGGACTTTAAACCACCTATTACTACTTGTTGTTCTCCAGGTTTTTTGCCATAAAAAGTAGGGCCAATTTCAAATAACGATAAATCTAAATAGCCTCTATCCTGATTTTTTTTCAAATACAAAATCAAATTAGAAAAAATTGATGTCCTTAAAACATTTAAATCGCTTGATATTGGATTTGTAATTTCAATTTCTCTCTTTCCTTGTGAAAAATGTTTATCGATCTTTGAGTCAGTAAATGACCATGTAACTGCTTCCAAATATCCTTTTGTAGCTACAGCTCTTTGAGAAAGATGAAACAACTTTTGATCATAACTTAGTGTGTCTTTATTTCTTGATCTCTCTGGATGTATTAGTGAAATTTTATCAAAGCCTTTAATTCTTATTAACTCTTCAATTATATCAACATCTTGGTAGATGTCAGGTCTCCAAGTTGGTATCTTTACTAAAAATTTATTTTTTTTGATTTTCGTATCAAATCCAAGTGAGTTTAAAATCTTTTTAGCTTCTCCAGAAGGCATTGGTATTCCTATTACCTTTTTAAATTTTGTTTGATCAATCTCTAAAATTTTATTTTTAACTTTAGATTTTCCCTCTACTGAAAATTTACTAGCTTCTCCCCCGCAGATTTTAAGAATTAAATTTGTTGCAACTTCAAGTCCCTCAATAATTGAGTTTGGATCAATACCCCTCTCGAATCTGTATTTAGCATCTGTATCGACACCTAAATTACTTGCAGTTTTTCTTATTGATGAAGGATGAAAATATGCTGCCTCTAATAAAATATTTTTTGTATCAAATTCAGTACCTGACCTTGAACCACCAATTATCCCGCCAAGACCTAAAGGTCCAGTTCTATCAGAAATAACAC
>ENA-OSEY01001336-OSEY01001336.1-marine-metagenome-genome-assembly--contig:-NODE-1336-length-17210-cov-2.831320_pt1 | contig 17210 bp, 16 predicted proteins | sample MGYA00248465_ERZ534230 | MGnify/ENA primary metagenome ERZ534230 (study PRJEB26409, sample SAMN06344110) | marine metagenome | isolation source: Sea water from surface | place: Atlantic Ocean:Southern...
CAGAAGCAGGTGCAGCTCTCGCTCACATTCACGCTCGTGACCCGGAAACGGGCCGACCTGATCAAAGCCCTGAGGCGTTTGCACCCATTTTGCAGGTTGTCAAACAGTCAACAGATGCGGTTGTTAACATCACCACAGGCGGCGCCCCAACAATGACGGTTCAGGAACGTGTGCGTCCTGCAGAACAATTCAGGCCAGAAGTAGCCTCATTGAATATGGGATCGATGAATTTCGGGCTTTACCCGATGCTCAGCCGGTTCAGTGAATTCAAACATGATTGGGAAGAGCCCTATCTGGCGGGCTCTACTAATCTGATTTTTAAAAATACATTCGCTGATATTGAATATATTCTGACCACCTGTGCAGAAAATGGCACTCGCTTTGAAATTGAATGTTATGATATTGGCCATTTGTATACTCTGGCACATTTTGCAGATCGGGGCATTGTTAAACCTCCGTTCTTTATCCAGTCAGTTTTTGGCATTCTGGGGGGCATAGGCACAGACCCTGAAGATGTCATGCATATGAAACGCACAGCTGATCGTTTGTTTGGGGATCAGTTTCACTGGTCAGTCCTAGGGGCTGGACGGCATCAGATGCGCATCGCGGCGATGGCTGCCGGTATGGGTGGAAATGTGCGGGTTGGCCTTGAGGACAGTTTATGGATTAAACCAAAACAGCTGGCTACATCAAATGCCGAACAGGTCACACAGGTAAGGAAATTAATCGAAGGCATGGGGCTCGAAATTGCCACTCCTGCCGAGGCCAGAGGCATGCTTAAACTAAAAGGGGCAGATAAGGTTGGGTTTTAATTCGGATTATCAGGCAGATAGAAAGAAAAGGGTGCAATTGCATTAACAGGAATTAAAAGAATGGATTTTACACTCACCCCCGAATGGGAAGATTTACGCACTCAAGTCAGAAACTTTATTGGAGATGAGGTTCTTTATCTAGAAGAAGACCGTGCGCATTATGATGACCATGAAAATATTGCACTACCAGTTTTGGAAGAAAAGCGAGCTGCTGCAAAGGCAGCTGGCCTCTGGGCTCCGCAGGCTCCAAAAGACAGAGGTGGGCTTGGCTTGCCTGTCAGCGCGTGGGCAGCCTTTTATGAGGAGGCCAATAGATCAATTTTCGGACCGGTCATCCTGAATTGTGCCGCACCTGACGATGGTAACATCAATCTGTTGTCCAAGATTGGAACTGATGCTCAAAAGGACTGGTTTCTACAGCCGGTTATCGATGGGAAAGTTAGATCATCTTTTGCCATGACAGAGCCGGCACCAGGCAGCGGGTCCGATCCATCAATGATGCGAACAACGGCAGAAAAAAAAGGAGATAAATGGGTTATAAACGGCCATAAATGGTACATCACAGGTGCAGAAGAGGCGGCTCATTTTATTCTTGTGGCCAGAACCTCAAATGACACTAGAAAAGGCCTGACAGCTTTTTTGTTTCACAAAGATCAGCCGGGCTGGCATATCAAGCGGCGCATCCCGATTATGGGGCCTGAAGAGCATGGCGGGCATTGTGAGCTGATCTTTGAGGGACTTGAGATTCCCGATGAAAACCGACTGATGGAGGTTGGCGACGGGCTGAAAGTCACTCAAATCAGATTGGGACCTGCACGGTTAACCCATTGCATGCGCTGGCTGGGTCTCGCCAAGCGGTCTATGGAAATCGCGGCAGATTATATAGCCCATCGCGAAGGTTTTGGCATCAAGCTAGCTGAGCGCGAATCTATCCAAATCAAAATGGGAGAGCTGGCACATGAAATTCAGATTGGCCGACTCTTGGTGATGCATGCGGCCTGGAGCCTTGATGAGGGTCGCTTTGCCCGCAAGGAAATATCATCAGCAAAAATTCATGTCGCGAATACCCTGCATAAGGCAGTGGATACAGCAATACAGCTGAACGGGGCGCGGGGTTATGCCAAGGACACACCTCTGGAATGGATTTATCGTTACGCCCGTCAGGCCCGTCTTGTTGATGGCGCTGATGAAGTGCATAAGATGGTGCTGGCACGTCACTATGCTGAACAGGGCAATGATTACTGGCAATGGGGCTGATATCGGTATGACCAGGTTGGCAGAGGATTGTGGGCCTGTCCTAGCATGGCTGCAGACTCGAACAGGCGCTGATAGACTTGAGTGTTTGCGTATTGAAAAACTATCAGGTGGTGCGATTCAGGAAAACTGGCTGTTAAAGCTGCAGATTACAGGGGGGTCACATGACGGACACCAGAGTTGGGTGCTGCGAACAGATGCGGCATCAGCTGTAGCGGTATCCAACAGCAGATCAGATGAATTCAGGCTACTGCGGGCAGCTTTTCTGCAGGGGGTCACTGTTCCTGAACCCTTGTATTTTTGTTCTGATAATACCGTTCTAGGCCAACCATTTTTTATCATGACAGCCATGCCTGGTCAGGCACAGGCCCGCAAGCTTGTCCGCAGTCCGGGACTTGCAGAACAGGGCCTGGAGCTTGTAGCCCAGCTTGGCCAAATTATGGCAAAGCTTCACTCAATTACGCCGCAGACAAAGTTTAAGACAAAGGGATTAGGTTCAGAAGAGTTGCTGTTTTTTTTGCCACGCCATGAAGGGTCTGCTGCCAGTTTTCAAATCGCTCAGATGCGGGCAGCCCTTGATAATTTAGAAACAGCTCATCCTGTTTTGGAATACAGTTTGAACTGGCTTGAGGACCATCTCCCAATTTGGGCTGATGCTGCCTCACCAGTTTTGTGTCACCGTGATTTCAGAACAGGTAATTTTCTGATTGAAGATGGGAAATGTACCGCTCTTCTTGACTGGGAATTTGCTGGCTGGAGCGATCGGCATGAAGATATTGGTTGGCTGTGTGCTCGATGTTGGCGGTTTGGAAATGAAAAGCTACCTGTTGGCGGCCTAGGCACGTTTTCAGCTTTCCAAAAAGCCTATGAAGCCGCAAGTGGGCAGTTATTGAATGTAACCGCAATCGGATATTGGCAGGTTATAGCTGAAATAAGGTGGGCAGTGATTGCGCTGCAACAGGCAGCCCGCAACAATTCTGGACAGGAATTATCCTTAGAATTGGCCTTGTCAGGTTATCTCGTCCCAGAAATGGAAATAAATATGCTAAATTTGATTGATGAGATTGAGCAAGGCATATGGGCGGATCTTGATAGCTGAGAAAGGGAGTTTGCGTTATGGTGGAAAATGAACTGGACAGAACACCTTCGCAGATAAAAGGGCTTATAGATGCGCTTTATGCTGACTTCACAGGTCAGATTGCATCTGTATTGCCCGAAAATCAGAAATATAATGCTGCAATGATTAGACGCAGCCTCGAAATATTAGCAGCACATCTGCAGCTGGATAACCGAGGTCAAGCAGATGATAGGTACAAGCTGTCAGGTCAGACCTTTTCCTGTTCTCAGCTCGCAAAAGCCCTGCGGGACAGACAGGATATCAGTGTCTCCAATGATAAGTTGCGTGAGGATTTAAAAAGTGATGTTATGCATCGGCGCTGGCAGGCAAACCCCAAGACCTTGTCTAAGCCTGATTAGGTGCAACAAGAAGTAGGTCAGGAAGATGCTCCTTGATTTTCAACAGACCATTAATGAAGTCAGATCTTTGTGTGCGGGTGAGACAGATGAAATTGCGCTGATGGCGACAATTTCATGTCATTTATATCAGCAGATAGAGGGCTTTGATTGGGTAGGGTTTTACCGAGTTGTCGATAAAGATATCCTGAAAATTGGCCCGTATCAGGGTGGTCATGGCTGCCTTGTCATTCCCTTTGACAAGGGGGTTTGTGGGGCTGCTGCCAGATTAGAACAGATACAGATTGTGGATGACGTTGACCAGTTTGAAGGGCACATAGCTTGTTCTAGCAGCACTCGATCTGAATTGGTGGTACCGATTTTTGACAGTTCAGCTCAGTTGTTTGCTGTATTGGATATTGATTCTGATCAACATGCTTTTTTCAACAAGCAATATGCAGAAAAGTTGGACAGCCTGCTGCGCAATTTGTTTACTGCCAGGGTCGAAGATGCCATTTGACCAGAATAGTAAAAATGATTCAGTGTTAACGGAACATCTGCAGGATCAGTTTGTGGCCTGGTTTGTTGGTGTTATGGCCTTTTTCTATCTAGTTGAATACCTCCATGAAAATCAGAAAAAGAAACAGAGTGATTATCACAATAATCTTAAAAACTAATTTAGCGTGAAAGGCGTGTCTTTGCTTGTGGGTTCACCATAAAAACACACTGCATTCTTACCTTACTGATTAGCTTGTGATGATAGGCTGGCTTTAAACCAGCGCAGTAGTATCCGGCGTTCTTCTGGTTCCATATAGCTGACATTTGCAGGTGGCATGGCATGGGACAGGGCAGACTGCATGATGATGGATTTTGCCTGTGTGATGATCTGCTGATCGGTTTCAAGCATGACGCCCTTTGGTGGCCAGAGGATGCGCTCATAATACGGCTCGCTCGCATGGCACATGCTGCAGCGGCCAAGAACAATATCCCTGACCTCTTCAAATTCATCTGCTCTGGCAAGTGTAATTTGTTCAGCTGTAAATTGTTGCTTGGTTGAAGCTGTCTTTTCTGCTTCACTCTTGTCCATAAAGGCAGGCAGTAGCGATAGGATAATGATGGCGATGAATAGGCCAGCGGTTATGGCCCATGTCCAGAGCGGATTGCCTTGGCGAGCGTGACGGCTGTTAAAATAATGGCGGATTGATACGCCCATCAAAAACACCAATGCAGCGATGACCCAGCTATAATCTGTTGAATAGGCCAGCGGATAATGATTGGACAACATAAAGAAAATAACAGGCAGTGTTAGATAATTATTATGTGTTGACCTTTGTTTTGCGATTTGGCCATAGCGGGCATCAGGCGCATGTCCGGCTTTCAGATCAGCAACAACAATACGCTGATTAGGGATGATAATCACCAGTACGTTAAAAGACATGATTGTGGCGGTAACTGCGCCCAAATGCAAAAAGGCAGCCCGTCCTGTAAATATCTGATCCAGCGAATAAGCCATAATGACCAGTAGAATATATAGAGTAAGCATCAGGGCTGTTGTTTGCTGGCCGAAGCTGGATTTACATAAAACATCATATCCCACCCAGCCAACAGCTAGAACGCCAAGCGAGATTAGAATGGCTGACCAAGCAGGCAGCTCTGATTTGTCTAGGTCAACCAGATACAGCTCAGCGCCTAAATAATAAACCACAACCATTAGCGCAAAGCCGGACAGCCAGGTCGCATAAGATTCCCATTTAAACCAGGTTAAATGTTCAGGCAGAGCAGCTGGAGCAACCAGATATTTCTGAATGTGGTAGAATCCGCCTCCATGAACCTGCCATTCCTCACCATGAACGCCATCAGGCAAAGTCCTGCCCCTACGCAGCCCTAGATCTAGAGCGATAAAATAAAAGGAGGACCCAATCCAGGCAATGGCGGTGACAACATGCAGCCATCGTAAGGCAAATTCAGCCCAGTCCAGTCCAATAAGGTAAATCAGTTCAGAATCCATCTGAAAATCCCGTCAGCTGCCACGATAGGTCGAATAGCCGAAAGGCGAGAGCAGCAGGGGAACATGATAATGAGACGCCGCATCTGCTATCGCGAAATCTATTGGAATATCTGACAGAAATTTTGGTTCTGGCAGATCAGAAAAATGCAAATTTAGATAAGGTCCGGCATGAAAGACCAGCCGGTATTGTCCTGTTTGAAAGTCGTCAGTTGTCAGGATAGGGCTGTCTGTGCGGCCATCCTCATTAGTTACTGCTGTGCTGACAGCTTTATAGTCGTGGTTACCCAGTCTGAATAAAGTGATGTGAAGGCCGCCTGCCGGACTGCCCCGTGCCGTATCCAATACATGGGTAGTCAAAAAACCTGTCTGCATCGATATATCCTTAGGCTGCAATTTTCATTGTTCTCATTTAACTGTTTTTAACCATTGGTTTCTATCTTTTTCTTGATTGACTGGCGCTGGTCTGTCTCAATATTATCAACAGTTTGATGAAAATTGACAGATAGGGACAAGACAGAAATGGTTTATTATCCACGTGATATGACAGGTTTTGGCAGACATGTCCCTGCCCCGCCTTGGCCAGATGATGCAAAACTGGCTGTCCAGTTTGTTGTCAATTATGAAGAAGGGGGTGAGCGCTGTCTTTTACATGGCGATTCTGAATCAGAAGCCTTTCTGTCAGAAATTGTCGGTGCTGCACCTTGGCCTGGCCAGCGGCATTGGAACATGGAATCCATATATGAATATGGCGCGCGTACAGGCTTTTGGCGGCTCTTTGATTTGTTCACAGCTCAAAATATACCTGTCACTGTTTTCGGTGTGGCAACCGCGCTGGCACGTGCCCCTGAACAGGTTGCGGCGATGAAGCGGGCCGGCTGGGAAATTGCCTCACATGGGCTGAAATGGATCGATTACAAGGACTATACGCCTGCGGAAGAGCGAGCTGAAATTGTGCAAGCGATAAGGATGCATGAAGCTGTGGTCGGCACACCACCAAGTGGTTGGTATACAGGTCGCTGCTCAGAAAACACAGTTGATTTAGTTGCTGAACAGGGCATCTGTACCTATCAGGCAGATAGCTATGCGGATGATTTGCCCTATTATCAGGACACTTCGTCAGGCCCACAGCTGATGGTTCCTTATACGCTTGATGCGAATGATATGCGCTTCGCTACACCCCAGGGCTTTAATTCTGGACAGCAGTTTTTTGACTACTTAAAAGATACATTCGATGTTTTGTATGCAGAAGGCATAGCTGGTAAGGCTCGGATTATGAATATTGGTCTACATTGCCGGCTTGCTGGCAGGCCAGGCAGGTTGCAGGCAGTTCAATCCTTTATAGATTATGCTACTCAGAAAACAGGCGTGTGGTTTGCAAGTCGCCTGTCTATTGCTGAATGCTGGCAAGCGGCTTATCCGTATCAGCCAGTCTACCGTCCTTCACAAATGTCAAAAAAAGACTTTGTTTCAGCATTTGGGTCTGTTTTTGAACATTCCCCTTGGGTTGCTGAACAGGCTTATGACACGGAAATAAGCCCGTCCATAGACACGGCCACTGGTTTGCATTCAGTCTTATGCAGGCAGTTTCGCCTAGCCTCTTCGGAACAACGCCTCGCAGTGTTGAATGCGCATCCTGACCTTGCTGGCAAACTTGCAAAAGCAAAACAGCTGACTGATGCCTCATCAGCTGAGCAGGCATCAGCTGGTCTGGACGTATTAACCCAAGAGCAGCAAGGTGCTTTCAAAAATCTGAATGACGCATACAAACAAAGATTTTCCTTTCCTTTTATCATCGCTGTGAGGGGTCTGTCAGCGCCGGAAATACAAACCATCTTTGAACAACGCCTAAACAATACACAAGAAGAGGAATTTGCAGAGGCTTGCCAACAGGTTGAAAAAATAGCACGATTGCGTGTGGATGACTTTTTCGCCCAGATGTCAGCGCAGATCAACTAAATAAAAATAGATAGACAAGACATAATAAAGATATGACCTCACCGCCTTATTATACTCCAGATGGCGGCCTACCGCCGCAGTCACAATTACTGACTGACCGGGCTATTTTTACAGACGCTTACGCCTTCATTCCAAAAGGCACATTATCAGACATTACGACAAGCTACCTGCCGTTTTGGGATAAAACTCGGTTGTGGGTATTGGCCCGGCCATTAACTGGTTTTGCGGAAACCTTCTCGCATTACATTATGGTGGTTGATGCGGGTGGTGGTTCCGTGCGTCCCGAAGATGACAGTGAGGCACAGTCGGTTATATTCATTGTGTCAGGAGAGCTTCAAGTAATTATTGATGGTCATATATATGACCTGAAAACAGGTGGATATGCCTACGTTCCTTCCGGGTCAGACTGGTCTGTTCAGAACCGTTCTGCACATCCCTGCCGATTTCACTGGATCCGGAAGCGTTATCAGAGCATAGAGGGCATTGATCGACCAGAGGCGTTTGTGAGTTCAGACCAGGATGTAAAGGCTGTTGACATGCCGGACACAAATGGTGTCTGGGCAACAAGCCGTTTTGTTGAACCAGATGATATCCGCCATGATATGCATGTGAATATTGTCACCTTTCAGCCAGGTGGCGTGATCCCCTTTGCTGAAACACATGTCATGGAACATGGTTTATATGTTTTGCAGGGAAAGGCCGTTTATCATCTAAACCAGAACTGGATAGAGGTTGAGGCAGGTGACTATATGTGGTTGCGGGCCTTTTGTCCGCAAGCCTGCTATGCTGGCGGTCCAGAGCCATTTCGCTATCTGCTTTACAAAGACGTAAACCGCCATGCCAAGCTGGAGCTTTAGTCTGTGCCTGTTCAGATAAAGGCAGAAGTGCTGACAGCACCTCGCTTTGCCCCTTTTGGCGATGTCCTCGATTTTGCGGGCAAACCCGACAAAATAATAAATCAGGGTATGTGTGGTCGTTTTCATGATCGCGCCAAAGTCACTCATATTGATGGGCAAAGTGGCATTAGCCTGTTTGATTCTGTTCCTCGCCAATTGCCCTACAGATTAGAAATGATGGAACGTCACCCTCTCGGCTCACAAGCCTTTTTGCCGATGACCGAAGCACCTTTTTTAGTGACTGTAGCTGAGGACCAAAATGGCCGACCTGGCCATCCTATAGCGTTCCTGACTGAACCTTACATGGGTGTAAATTATCATGCCAACATTTGGCACGGTGTACTTACACCTCTATCTAAGCCTGGACGATTTTCTGTTATTGATAGAATTGGGTCAGGGACGAATCTTGAGGAATACTGGTTTGAGGAAACCTATATTATCACAGATTAGTACTCAATTTATCACAGGCATAAGTGAATTTAAGGAAACGTTCGAATTTGTCTCGATTTATTTACATTTCAGAATTTTTAGGAGACACTCATTAAATTGGGTTGCTGATGCAAAAAATTCAGCATAGAGCTGTTATTTCAACGCTGTACAATTATGCTTCAGTATTTGCCAATGCTATAGTGCCGTTTTGACGGACGCTGTAAATACAGGAGAAACATTATGATAAATAAAATAACTAAGTATCTAGCGATCGGACTAGCTTCAATGTTGATGGCTGCCTCAAGTCATGCGGATACAAAAGTGCAATTTGCTCTAGACTGGAAATTTGAGGGTCCCTCAGCACCTTACTTCCTTGCCATTGATAAAGGCCATTTCAAGTCAGCAGGCATGGATGTGGAAATTACCCCGGGCAAGGGCTCTTTAGATGCCATCCCTAAGGTTGCTACTGGTGCGTTTCCTTTTGGCTTCGCAGATATTAATTCGCTTATCAAATTTCTTGATCAGAACCCAGGCGCGCCTGTAACAGCCGTCATGATGGTCTATGACAAGCCTCCTTTTGCTGTGACTGGAAGAAAGTCTAGAGGAATAAGTGGGCCCGCCGACCTAGAAGGCTCGGTTCTCGGCGCTCCTCCACCTGATGGGGCTTGGGCTCAATTCCCATCTTTTGCTAAGGCAAATGGCATTGACATTAGCAAAGTGAAAGTCGAGCCAGTTGGGTTTCCGACCAGAGAGCCCATGCTAGCTGAAGGTAAGGTTGATTCAGTCACAGGGTTTTCCTTTTCTTCTTATCTAAACCTTGTCCGTCTTGGCGTACCTGAAGAGGATATTTCAACGATCCTGATGGCAGACCATGGCCTAAAACTCTACGGCAATGCAGTTATTGTGAATACTGACTATGCAAAAAATAACTCAGATATGGTGAAAAAGTTTCTTGTCGCTATTGGGGCTGGCTGGAGAGATGCCATAAAAGACCCAAAGGCAGCAGCAGCAGCACTCGTGAAACGTAACCCGGCAGCTGACGCAGCATTAGAACAGAGACGTCTTCAATTGGCCATTGATGCAAATGTCTTGACAGACTATGTGAAGGCAAATGGTATGGGTGGAGTTGACTCCTCGCGCTTCGCTGCAGCAATTGAGCAGCTCAGCGAAACTTATGAATATAAAGCAGCGCCAAATGCAGCTTTATATTTCACAGACGAGTATCTGCCAGCCAGCGGCATATCTTTAAATTGAGAATAACATCAAAACAGCCTGCTTAATGCAGGCTGTTTTGATGGATTGGCTGTTCTTATGACGGTTAGAAAAAATACAGGCCTTATTCGGATTGAAAACGTCTCTCACACGTTTAATACAGATACCGGCGTTCTCCCAGTACTTGACGATTTGACGCTAAGTGTGCCCAAAAATGGCTTCACGGCAATTGTTGGGCCTTCCGGTTGCGGTAAATCAACAGTGACGCGTTTGGTGGCAGGGCTGCTCAAGCCAGATAAAGGCACGGTCTGGTTGCAAGGGCAGAAAGTAAATACCCCGCGGGATATTGTTGGTATGGCCTTTCAGAATCCTGTTCTGTTGGAATGGCGAACAATATTGCAAAATGTAATGCTGCCCCTTGAGATTGTGCCAAACGCGATGAGTTCGGCAGAACGTGAGGCCCGTGCGCAGGATCTTTTGAAACTGGTTGGATTGTCTGGTTTTGAACAGAAACGGCCGTCTGAATTATCTGGCGGCATGCGACAACGTGCATCTTTATGCCGCGCACTTGTGCATCGGCCTGAAGTGCTTATTCTGGACGAACCTTTTGGTGCTCTTGATGCTTTCACTCGTGAAGACCTATGGCAGACGATGCACAGACTTCGGGAGGAAGAACCCTTCACAGGTGTTCTGATTACACATGATTTGCGTGAGTCCATTTTTCTTGCTGATGAGGTTGTGGTGTTATCAGGACGGCCAGCAACTGTTCAATATTGTCAGAAATTAAAACAGCGGGGGCCAAAAAGTCTTGACCAACTCTATACGCCTGAGGCTATTGAAACTCTGAATATTCTTCGTGAGCAGATAAAAATTGCCCGTAAAGATGAAGAGGACAAATTATGAGACAGTTGGCTGTTCCCTTATTTGCTATCATACTGTTTCTTTTGTTTTGGGAAATGCTTGTATGGGTAAATGGTTGGCCCAATTACAAAATGGCCTCCCCCAGTGATCTTTGGCCTGCCTTTTGGCGTTTCAAGTGGCTTTTCTTTACCTTTGGGTGGGAGACCTTATGGCGAACTGTCCTAGGGTTAATTATTGCCATAATAGTTGGTGTTTTGTTGGGCATGGTTATGGGATTTTCAAAGGTTGTCCGGGAGGGACTTTATCCCCTTCTTGTTGGTTTTAATGCTATTCCTAAAGCAACTGTCGTCCCAATTGTTGCTCTAATGTTTGTTGGTCAGCACGATCTGAATACAGTTTTGATCGCTTTTATGATTTCATTTTTTCCAATTGCTGTTTCAGTTTCTATTGGCTTGTCTACATTGGAGCCAGAATATCGTGATATTCTGCGTGCTCTTGGAGCTTCAAAATTTACTATTTTCTGGAAAATTGCACTGCCCAAAACACTTCCAGAATTTTTTGGAGCACTAAAAGTCGCTGTCACCCTTGCATTTATTGGCACAAACTTGATGGAAATTGTCTCGCCTCACGGCAGAGGCTTAGGCGCTCTATTTGACAGTGGAAAAACTAATTCAGATTATCCGCTTATGTTTGCGGTTCTGATTGCTTTGGCAATTTTGGGGATAGCACTCTATTATGTTGTCGTCTTTTTGGAACGTATATTTGCAGGATGGGCAGAACGTCAGGCTGACTAATCTGAAGATATTAGCCAGTTGGAAAGTTGTGCTGTAACTGATAAAGCAACTTGAATAGGTTTTTTGCCATTAATTTCAGGCAGACCAATTGGACAGGTAAGCCTTTCTACTGCATCAGAATTTACACCTGCATCTCTCAGACGTTTGTTGAACCGCGCTGCCTTGGTTTCTGACCCTATCAGGGCACATCTGGCAAAATTGCCGCAACCTAAAACTGCGGAGACAATTTCAAAATCAAGTTGATGGGAATAAGTCATTATAAGATGTATAGCGTCACTTGGTGCGCGTTGTGCAATGGTCTCTGGATGACGCGCAGGCAGTTTGGTCACCCCCTCAGCAATGTCCTTCGGAAAACGTTCATCATCTGTATCGACCCAGTAAATCTGGCAGGGCAGGTGACGGGCAATTTGAACAACAGCCCTGCCAACATGACCTGCACCATATAAAAATACAGGCTGCTGATGCGCGCCTAAGGGCAGACACAGCATCTCTTCAGATGGATGTATTGCAATTATTGGGTTGTCTTGTGCAGTGGCTGGATGCAGGCTGTAACCCTGTTTCTGTGCTGCGAGCTGCGCCAAAACGGATTGGCTGCTCGGCCCATACCATTCAAACATTAGCTTGACATGACCGCCGCAGCACTGGCCAAGCGCTGGCCCGAGAGGATAGGATCTCACTTCGCGCGCAAAAGCTGTTTCCGGTATATCTTTCCGGGCAGTTTTGATGGCTTGAAACTCGAGCTCACCGCCTCCAATACTGCCATCAATATGGTTCTTATATACCAGCATGGCTGCCCCAGATTCACGTGGTGCAGAGCCCTTTGCTTCGCAAACAGCAACCAGACAGACATAGCCCTCGTCAAGCTTCGCTAACGCTGCCTGCGCCCAATTCTGCAAAACACTGCCAATTTTCATAATTTTTGCTGCGCCTGTGCAGCCATCAATAGACGTTCTGCAGTAGCGGGCGCGTGCAGCTCAGGGTAGCTTTTTGTTGAGCTCAGGCCTCTCAGTGCATCCCCGCAGGCAAGAAAAACAGATATTCCAAGCATGAAAGGAGGCTCACCAACAGCTTTTGATCTGTGAATGGTCTCTGAACGATTACCGTCCCCTTCATAAAGGTTGATGTTGAGAAGATAAGGTCTGTCTGAACAAGCTGGAATTTTATAGGTGGATGGCGCATGCGTCAGCAACGCCCCATCCTGTCCGTAGACAAGTTCCTCAGTGGTCAGCCAGCCAGCGCCTTGAACAAACCCGCCTTCAATTTGGCCCTTATCAAGCGCTGGATTAATGGAATGCCCAGCATCATGAAGAATATCTGTGCGTAGGATTCGAGACTCACCTGTTAGCCTGTCAATCGCGACCTCACATAATGCGGCACCATAAGCAAAATAATAATAGGGTGAGCCGGTCAGGCTGGCATCATCCCAATGGATATCAGGTGTAGCATAAAAGCCTGTTGCAGAGAGCGAGACCCGTCCCTCATAACATAATCCGACGGCTTTAGAAAAAGATAGATATTCACCAGAAGGCAGGTTGACCTGTCTATCCTGAAAAGTAATCCTATTCGCTTTACACTGATACAGCTCAGCTAGATGGGCGGTCATGCGCTGTTTGATGGCATCAGCTGCGCGTGCAGCAGCCATCCCGTTCAGGTCAGTTCCGGATGAAGCCGCTGTGGCAGATGTGTTTGGCACTTTGCCTGTGGTCGTGGCTGAAATTCGGACATCTTCATGTGCTAGTCCAAACACATCAGCTACAATTTGGATGATCTTTGTATGCAGCCCTTGGCCCATCTCAGTACCGCCATGATTGAGGTGCACTGAGCCATCTGAATAGACATGAACAAGAGCACCAGCTTGATTCAACATGGTTCTGTTAAAGGAGATTCCAAATTTAACTGGTGCAAATCCTAGGCCACGTCGTAGCACCGGATTAGTCTGGTTGTGGGTGTCGATCTGTTGTCGTCTGTTTTGATAATCAGCGGTTTCTAAGAGCTGTTTTGTTATCTTTCCAAGCAGCCCATCTTTGACAATCTGGCCATAGGGTGTGCAGCACGGCGTGCCGGCTTCATAATCAGGATAGTAATTCAGCTGTCTGAGGGCGATTGGGTCCATGTTCAGATGAGTAGCGATTTTATCCATGATCTGTTCGATGCCGATCATGCCCTGTGGGCCGCCAAATCCCCTAAATGCTGTATTCGAAGGGGTATGTGTTTTGCATAAATGGGCGGTAATGCGGGTGTGAGGGATGGCGTAGGCATTTTCAGCGTGTGTCATCGCCCGGATGGCAATAGCCTTTGACAGATCATAAGACATTCCACATCGCAGATACTGGTCGATAATTAGCGCAATCAATCGCCCATCCTGATCAAAGCCAACTTTATAGACCAACTTGATATCATGGCGCTTACCTGTGACCCGCATGTCATCATCTCGGTCATAGACAAGGCGGGCTGGACGCCCTGTTTTATGAGCAGCAAGCGCAGCAATGCAGGCGGTTAGATTGCTCTGGCTTTCCTTGCCGCCAAAGCCTCCGCCCATCCGTCTGACATCAACCTGAATATCACCATAAGTTAGCCCCAACATGCCAGCAACCTTATGCTGAATTTCACTTGGATGCTGTGTAGATACAAATAACTGAATGCCTCCATTTTCATCTGCCTGGGCAATGGCGGCCTGGCCTTCCAGATAAAAATGCTCTTGCCCACCGGCATACAGCTCTCCTGTTAGCTGGCAGGGGGCTGCCGCAAAGGCATTTTCTACCTGTCCGGATGATAGAGTCAGCGGTTTTTCAAGAAAACTTTCCTGCTCAATAGCTGCATCGATGCTTAAGATAGGGGCAAGCGGTATTATTTCAGTCTTCACCTGTTCTACTGCGTCTCTGGCTTGTGCTCGTGTATCAGCAACTACCGCGAATAGCGTCTGTCCATGATACATAATCTCATCTTTGGCAAATATAGGGTCATCACCTTTTACCGGGCTGCAGTCGTTTTTTTCGGGAATATCAGCTGCTGTAAGCACTGCCCGTACACCTGGCATGCGCAAAGCAGTTTCAGTATTAATTGAGATTAGCTGGCCATGCGCAACATCACTTAACCCAAGTGCAATATGTACAGAGTTTTCTGGTAGGGCCATATCATCTACATAGCGAGCTTGCCCAGTGACATGAAGAGCGGCACTTTCGTGGCGCAGGGCTGCGTGGACTTGCGTGGATTGTGCAGGCGGGGTCATTGTCTGGCCTCGCTGGAGGCGTTGCTGCACAAGAAGGACAACCCTGCCGATGCTAGTCCCTCTCCTGCCAGTCTTACAGGCTTGTCTGCTATCATTTCCAAACGGCATTTCTGTAAGAGATTGCGGGCGCCAAGCAATCGATACTCTGCTGAGGCTCTGACATCACTTATCGGGGTGAAATCATCTGCCAGGGCTGAATCGATTGCAGGTTCATTTATCTTGTCTGGCTCCAAAGCCTGTCCAATAAGAGCTGTTTCAAGTGAGCGGGCGCGTTGCGGAACACCGGCCATGCCCCCAAAGGCTATTCGTGCAGCTGTAATCTTGCCGTCCTCTATTTTCAGAGCAAAAGCTCCCATTACGGCTGAAATGTCTTGGTCAAACCTGCGGGAAAGCTTGTAACAATTGAATTTCCAACCCCTTGATAACTTTGGAATAAACAGGCCATCCACCCATTCACTTTGTTGCCGGTCCTGCTGACCATAAGACAAAAAGAAATTTTCTAGTTTCAGCCTTCGCTCTTCTTTTCCACGTCGAAGAAGCAGGTCGGCATCCAGAGCGATGAAGGCAGGTGCCAGGTCACCAATTGGAGAGCCGTTGGCAATATTGCCGCCTACCGTCCCACTTGCCCTTACTTGTACTGAACCAAAACGTCGCCATAATTCCTTTAAAGATGGAAAATGTGCCGCCAGAAAATCAGCAGCTTTATGATGTGTAGCGGCGGCGCCAATATAAAAGCCGTCCTTTTGCTCTGTTACATCATCCAGCCCTTTTACATCCTGAACAGATATAAATGCAGGCAATTTCCTATTTTGCTTAGTGATCCATAAGCCAATATCTGTTGCCCCGGCGATAATCTGTGCCTCAGGCTGTTCTATATAGGCTTGCGCGAAACTATCTTTTGAACAAGGAGCTAGATAGGAGGCCCCCTCTGCCGCATAGGCCAGCTCCGGCATAGCCTCGCACGACTTTAAATAGGCTTTTTCTTTATCTAGTCGAACTGTTTCCCATTCAGCAAGAGGTTGTCCTGCAAGTGATTGGCCAGCTTTAATAATCGGGCCATATCCAGTACAGCGACAAAGATTTCCTGCAAGCAAATCATCAAGGTCAGAGGCACTAAAAGAAGATCTGTTTAGCCAGCCTCCATATAAAGACATTACAAACCCTGGGGTGCAGAACCCGCATTGTGAGCCGTGATGGTCTACCATCGCCTGTTGAACCGGGTGTAGCGTCCCATCTTCCTTTGCAACACCCTCAACTGTTCGGATGACAGATTTATCAGCCATTGGGAGCAACAGTATGCAAGCGTTCACAGGTTGCCAAACTATCTGGCCTGCTTGCAACCGCCCCACCAAAATCGTGCAAGCCCCGCAATCGCCTTCAGCACAACCCTCTTTTGTGCCGGTCAGGCTATGCGGACCGCGCAGCAATTGCAGTAGGGTTGTATCAGGGCGGAGACTTTCGATCTCATGCGCCTGTCCGTTGAGCATAAAATGAATTGGCCGGTATTGTTGCGGGCCTAACGCAGTTGACATAAATTACCTCGTTGCTGTTGCGCAGATGCAAAAGCTCTCCATCATCAACGGTATCAAAACCATAGATGCAATCAAGCTGTTTTGGTTTGAGCAGTCAACAAATCCCGAATTGTAAAATTTGGGTTCAGGACTTGTCTCATTTCTCCGCCATCTTACACTCGCGTCTTCGACGTTAATAAAGAATGGCCTCTAAGTTAATTTACCTGATTAAGTGAGCCTGACCTAAGCATCACTTGATTTCTTGCAATCATTTTTTTCTTTTCGAATCTGTATTTTTCCTGTTGGATAAGTAATGGCGAAGGGGTTGATGCTTGAATGACAAGGAGCGCACTGCTTCTGCGGTCGATGAGTTGGTCTATGATTATAGTGAAATGATAGGATACATTCTTGAATGAATCTCCCGTTTATACTTCAGAAAACTTGCCTTCAGCACACAGCATTTAATGATTTGCAAGCGAATATTTCGTCATGATGTTATTTCATCATATTTGCTCTTTCTAGCTTAACACATTGCCTGTACGTTTGAAGTTTACTATCGACAGCCATTTAGGTTGTTGAGGAGGTAAATAGATGGAAGAAACGCGTAAGCCCGTACTAGTCGAGTTAGCTAATATGCTAGCAAATTCATGGCGTGATCCTGGAAACTTGATCAATATTGATTCTCGTTTTTTTCCACTTAATCGAGTAGAGGCCTATTTTGTCCAGGATTGTATGTATGAGGAGCTCCAACAGGGCGTGGTTGGTTGGAAAGTTGGCGCGACTAGCGCAAGAATGC
>ENA-OSEY01001337-OSEY01001337.1-marine-metagenome-genome-assembly--contig:-NODE-1337-length-17209-cov-6.848412_pt1 | contig 17209 bp, 16 predicted proteins | sample MGYA00248465_ERZ534230 | MGnify/ENA primary metagenome ERZ534230 (study PRJEB26409, sample SAMN06344110) | marine metagenome | isolation source: Sea water from surface | place: Atlantic Ocean:Southern...
GTACAAGGTTTTGTTAAGTGCAGAACCAAAGGTGGTATGATTGTAGATGTTTTTGGAATTGAAGCTTTTCTTCCAGGCTCTCAAATTGATGTGAAGCCTATTAGAGATTATGATCAGTATACAAACAAAAACATGGATTTTAAAGTCGTTAAGATTAATCATGAGTTTAAAAACGTAGTTGTATCTCACAAGGCATTAATTGAAGCTGATATTGAAGAGCAGAAAAAGGGAATAATTAGTCAATTAGAAAAAGGACAAGTTCTGGAAGGCACAGTTAAAAACATGACTTCTTATGGAGTATTTATTGATTTAGGTGGAGTTGATGGGCTTATTCATATTACTGATTTATCATGGAGTAGAATTAATCACCCAAGCGAAATTCTTGAATTAGATCAGACTATTAAAGTTGTAATTCTTGATTTTGATGATGATAAATCTAAAATTCAGTTAGGCTTAAAGCAATTAACAGATCATCCTTGGGATAAATTAGGAGACGATGTTAAAGAGGGATCTAAAGTATCTGGTAAAGTGGTTGTTATTGCAGATTATGGTGCATTTATTGAAATTGACGAGGGCATCGAAGGTTTAGTTCATGTATCTGAAATGTCATGGTCTACCCATCTTAGAAGTGCTCAAGACTTTGTGAATGTTGGAGATAATATTGAAGCTGTTGTCCTAAGTCTAGATAGAGAATCAAGAAAAATGTCACTTGGGATGAAGCAATTATCCGAGGATCCTTGGACAGACATTACAAAGAAATTTCCTATTGGATCAAAGCATAAAGGTTCAGTAAGAAATTTTACAAACTTTGGTGTATTTATTGAACTTGAGGAGGGTATAGATGGACTTATTTACATCTCAGATTTGTCATGGACAAAAAAGATAAAACACCCATCAGAATTCTTATCACTTGAAGATAAAATTGATGTAGTTATTCTAGATCTAGATGTTGATGGAAGAAAACTGAGTCTTGGCCATAAACAGACTAAAGAAAATCCATGGGATTTATATGAAAAAGATTTTGCAGTTGATACTATTCACAAGTCAGAAATCTACGAAGTTATTGACAAAGGGGCTATAATTCACTTTAATGATGATATTTCTGCATTTTGTCCTTTAAGACATATGGATAAAGCAGATGGTTCAAAACTTGAAAAGGGAGAAGTTTCAGAGTTTAAAGTAATTGAGTTCAGCAAAGAATTCAAACGTGTTGTAGTATCTCATCTACAAACCCACAGTAAAGATAATCCTCCAGATGACTCAGATAGTGAGAAGAAAAATGAAAAAAAATCTAAAAAAAAAGATGATTAGTAAATTAAAATCCTCAATTATTTGAGGATTTTTTTTGTTTAAAACTTAAAACTTAAAATTTATATTTTTGTATCAACTAATAATCATGCCAAAAAAAATTCTTTTAGACTCAAAAAAAATAGACCTTATTCTAAATAGGCTAGTATGTGAGTTAGTTGAAAATCACAAAGATTTTAATAATACAGTTTTAATTGGTCTGCAGCCTAGGGGAACTTATTTAATCGAGAAGATCCTTGATATATTTAAAAAAAAATATCCTAATATCAATATTAAAAGTGGAATTTTAGATTTTACTTTTTTTAGAGATGATTTTAGAAGATCTGAAAAAACACTTAAAGCTAGCTCAACACAAATAAATTTTTCTATAGAAAATAAAAATGTTGTTCTAATAGATGATGTTCTTTTTACTGGACGAAGTATTAAAGCTGCTATGTCCTCAATTGATTCATATGGAAGGCCAAATTCAATTGAGTTATTAGTATTAATTGATAGAAGGTATAAAAGAGAGATACCGATTCAAGCAAATTACTGCGGTGCAAAAATAGATACTTTTAAAGGGGATAAAGTAAATGTTGTTTGGAATGAAAATTCAAAAAAAGACGTAATTTATATTGAAAATAATGGATAAGTTAAGTGTAGATCACCTTTTAGGTATTAAATTTCTTAAAAAGTCAGATATAAACTTAATTTTTAAAACTGCTTTACATTTTAAAGAAATTATTAATAGGCCCATAAAAAAAGTACCTACTCTAAGGGATATAACAATTGCTAATTTATTTTTCGAGAATAGTACACGAACAAAAATATCCTTTGAGTTGGCTCAAAAAAGATTAGGAGCAGATGTTGTAAACTTTTCAAGTTCATCCTCATCAGTAAATAAAGGTGAATCTTTAACAGATACAGTAAACAATATACTGGCTATGAAAGTAGATATGATTGTTTTAAGACATCCAAATCCCGGTTCTCCATTACTTTTATCTAAACACACAAATTCGTGTATTATAAATGCAGGAGATGGTGCCCATGAACATCCGACGCAAGCTTTGCTTGATTGTTTTTCTTTAACTGAAAATTTAGGTGATCTGAAAGGTAAAAATATTCTAATTGTAGGGGATATCCTCCATTCTAGGGTTGCACTATCTAATATTTATGCTCTTAAACTTTTAGGAGCTAATATTAAATTATCATGTCCTCTAAGTTTAATTCCTAGAGAAATTGAAAGTCTTGATGTTTCAATTGAAACTGATATATTAAGAGCTTTAAAATGGTGTGATGCGGCTAATGTCCTAAGAGTTCAAAAAGAAAGAATGGAAAAATCTTATTTTCCAAATAACAGAGAATACTCCATGTTATTTGGTCTTGATATTAATAAAATAAATAATATTAAAAAAGATATTTTAATATTGCATCCAGGTCCAATTAATAGGGGGGTGGAAATTACCTCAGAAATTGTGGAATCAAATAATTCTATTATTTTAGATCAAGTTGAAAATGGAGTAGCTATAAGAATGGCCATTATTTATTTACTTGCATCAAAGATGAATTTTTCAATAAATTAACTATGAAATTATTTAATTACAGAAAATTTTATAAAAAAGACTCTTTAAGTATAAATGATGTAGGAGATAATCCTTTAGAGTTTTTTAAAAGATGGTTTAAAGATGCTGAGAATTCAGATGAAATTATAGAATCTAATGCTATGACGCTATCAACTGTAGAGGATAATGCACCCTCTTCAAGAGTTGTTTTGCTTAAAGAAATTAAAGATAGAAGTTTAGTGTTCTTTACTAACTATGATAGTAATAAAGGCCGTGCAATATCTGATAATCCAAATGTATGTGCATCATTTTTTTGGCCTCCATTGGAAAGACAAGTTATTTTTAAAGGAATAGCAAAAAAGACTGACAACGATTATTCAGATACTTACTTTAGTTCAAGGCCATATAAAAGTCAGGCTGCTGCAATAGTGTCAAAACAAAGTGATGTAATATATAGTTATGAAGAACTTACAGATAGATATAATAAACTTCTAAATGAAAATAATGATTCCATTTTTAAAAGACCCAGCAATTGGGGAGGGATAGAGATAAATATTCAAGAGATTGAGTTTTGGCAAGGAAGAGAGAATAGATTGCACAATAGAGTTGTTTGTCGCTTGGTAAACGGTAAATGGGATATTCAACTTTTATCACCATAGATGAAGGTAATTACTTTTTTGAGACATTCTAAGTCATCATGGGATTATGAAATTCTGGATATTCATAGACCCTTAAGCGCTATTGGAATTGAAAAAATTAAAAAAACTGCTAATTCTTCAAAGGATCATTTTATTTCTTCAGAAATAATATACACTAGTTCTGCCAATAGAGCTTTGTATACATCTATTTTACTAGCAAAAAGTTTATCAATTAATTTTAGAAAAATAAAAATATGTGATGAACTGTATACTTTTAGTTTTACTGAGGTAATGGAATTTATCAGGACTATTGACAATATTTATTCAAATGTTGTTTTAGTTGGCCATAATCCAGCATATACAGAAATTTCAAATTATTTTTCTGAAAATAAAATTTTAAATTTACCTACCGCTAGATGGTTTTCTTTGAAATTTGAATCTGATAATTGGTCGGATATTATAGATTTGAAGCCAATATCTTATTTAAATAATTTAAAAAGTGGAGTCTAAATATATAAATAGAGAGTTAAGCTGGCTTGATTTTAATGCAAGGGTTTTGCAAGAGGCATCTAATGATAATGTACCTTTATTAGAAAGATTAAGGTTTATAGGTATATTCTCTAATAATCTTGATGAATTTTTTCAAGTAAGATATGCTACTATAAAAAGAATTGCAGACGCAAGAGCTTCAAATAAAAATAATAAAGATAATATAGCTGCAAAAGAGCTGCTTGATAACATAACATCAAAAGTTATTAAACTACAATCTGATAGTTCACAAATACTTGACTCAATAGAGAAATCACTAAAGAAAGAAAATATAGTTTTTATTGATGAGCTAAATGTGCCTGATTCACATAAAAAATTTCTAAGGGATTATTTTATTAGAAAAATTAGTCCAGCATTAGTTACAATTATACTTTCAAACAATAAATACCATGATTTTAATGATAATAAAGCTTTTCTAATTATTAATTTAAGATTAAAAAGCTCTGATGATATATATGCACTTGTAGAGATCCCCAGAGATATTAGTAGATTTGTAGTTCTTCCCAAAAAAGATAATAAGCAATATATAATGTTTATTGATGATATAATTAGGTTTAACCTGGATATATTATTTAGTTTTTTCAATTATTCAAATATTCAAGCCCATATGCTAAAAATTACTAGAGATGCTGAGTTAGATATAGATGATATGGATTTATCTAAAAGTTATATTAAAAAGATCCAAGAATATGTCAATAAAAGAAGGATAAGTAATCCTGTAAGATTAGTCTATGATAAATCAATTCCTGAAGAGACATTAAGTTATCTTATCAAAAAAATTAGAATTACTTCTCATGATAGTTTGATACCTGGTGCTAAATACCATCATAGAAGTGATTACATGAACTTTCCTGATTTAGGGAGAACAGATCTTTTATATCCAAAAGAAAAAGCTTTAAATATTAAAAACTTTAAAATTGAGTCTAACCTTTTAGATCAACTATTAGAGAGAGATTATCTAATGTACACACCCTACCATTCATTCTCATATCTAATATCAATATTGAGACAGTCTGCAATTGATCCAACTGTAAAGTCTATCAAAATAACAATATACAGGTTATCAAAAAATTCGAATGTAATTAGTTGTTTAATTAACGCAGCTAAAAATGGAAAAAAAGTTTTAGTCCAAATAGAACTTCAAGCAAGATTTGATGAAGAAAATAATATAAAGGTTTCCCAAGAACTGAAAGCTGCTGGTGTCGATTTAATTTATGGGGTTAAGGGGTTAAAAGTTCACTCAAAAATTTGTCTAATTGAGAGGTTTAAAAGTCATAAAAAAACATACTATGGTTTTATAAGTACTGGAAATTTCAATGAATCAACAGCAAAAGTCTACTCTGACTTTACTCTATTTACTTCAAATGAAAAAATTTTAAAAGAAATTAATAAAGTCTTTGAATTTCTTCAGTCTAATTATAAAATTCAGCATTACAAGCACTTAATTGTCTCTCCACACCATACCTCAAAAAAATTATTCGACTTAATTGATAATGAAATTAAAAATGTAAGGAAAGGCCTTAAAGGAGAAATTATTTTCAAATTAAATAGCTTTACCAGTTACAGATTTGTTGATAAATTATATGAAGCAAGTAAATTTGGAGTTAAGGTTAAGTTATTTGTAAGAGGAATATGCTGCCTTATACCAAATAAATTAGGGTTAAGTGAGAATATTGAGGTCAAAAGTGTTGTAGATAAATATCTTGAACACTCAAGAGTTTACGTATTTGAAAATGCTGGAGATAAAAAAGTGTACATATCATCTGCTGATTTAATGACAAGGAATATTGAAAAACGAGTTGAAGTTGCATGCCCTATCTACCAAAAGGACATAAAAAATCAAGTACTTGAAACACTAAAAATAACAGATAACGATAATATTAAAACTAGGTTAATTAATCATAAGCCACAGAATAAATTTGTTGATAATTTAAATAAAAAAATTAGATCACAGTGGGACACTTATAATTACTTTAATAATATCTTAGACTAATTGAAAAAGATTGCTGCCATTGATATTGGATCTAATGCTGTTAGAATGCTAATATGCTATGTTATCTCGTCTGGAAAAGAATATATATTTCAAAAAAATACATATTTAAGATTACCTTTAAGACTTGGAGAAGACTCTTTCAGTAATGGAATAATTTCAGAGGGTAAGATTAAAACACTTTCGGAAGCACTTATTTCATTTAAGTATATGATGAAAGTCCATAATGTTGAGGAGTATCAAGTATATGCTACTTCAGCCCTAAGAGAATCTTTGAATTCTTCAATTGTGATTTCAAAAGTTAAAAAAGCAACTGGTTTAAAAATTAACTTAATAACCGGTTTAAAGGAAGCTAAAATTATTGCAAAAGGAAATAGACTATCTAAGTTAGATTATAATAAAACTTATTTATATGTTGACGTTGGTGGAGGAAGTACCGAATATTCTATTTTAAAAAAAGGGGCAAATAAAAAATCTAAGTCATTTAAATTTGGTACTGTAAGGCTTCTTAATAAATTAGATGTTTCTCATACTAAGAATGAGATTGCTAGTTGGTTAACTTCAAATATTGATTTCAAAGATAAAATCAAGTTATTTGCAACTGGAGGAAATATTAATAAAATTCAATCAATGTCAGGTACAAAAAATGGTAAACCAATATCATATATTTCCATAAAAGATCTTTTGAACAAAATGATAGAATGTGATTTTAAAGAGAGGATGATAAAATTTAATTTAAACCCTGATAGAGCTGATGTAATTATACCAGCATTAGAAATATTTATTTTAACAATGGAGTCTGCTAAAGCAAATAAAATGTTTATTCCAAAAACAGGTCTTGTTGATGGTATGATAAAAGAGACTTTCTTTGAAAGAAATGGAAATAAGTTAAATCCTTAAATTAAATTCCTCAATTAATGAAATTATACTCTCATTATTTTCTTGAATCATCTCAAGCTTCTCTTTACTATTAAGAAATTTCTTTTTATCAGTTTCTTCAGATAGACTTACATCAATTGAGATTGAATAGTTATTTAGTTCTTTAGATATAAATGTCTGTATTTTACTCTTATAACTCTTAATCTCTTTGTAATTCATTTTATTAATGGTATTGATAATTATTACATTGTCAATCATAAGTGGTTGATTCATCTTTAAAAGAGATAGTATATTATTATTACCTTCTTTTTTTTCAAGCTCACAGAATTTTTTCCAAGCTATTTCAAAGTCATTTTCAGTAAAATCATCATTTGGAAGTTCTATATCAACATCTTCACTTTCCTCTTCAACAGATTTTTTAAAGTTAAGACTTGCAATTGATAATGATGAGATATCTTTTATTTTAGGTTGTCTAAATAATTTGTCAGAGTCTTTATCTTCAATTTCTAAAATTTCTTTTTCCATACTACTTTTTATTTCAGTAGTCCTAATTAAAGATTTTTTTTTTTGTAAACTATCTGAAGACGTTAATTTCATCAAACAAAGCTCAATATGCATCCTTTTATCATTTACTTTTTGATAATTAATCAAAGTTTCATTAATTATTTCTATCATTAATATAAGATCTTGATCAGATATATTTTTTGAATGTTCAATATACTTTTTACTTAATTCATTTCCATGATCTGAAAGTTTGTCATTTGAATTAAGTTTATAAACAAGTAATTCTCTTAAGTGCCTTGATAATCCATTTAAAAAATTTAAATCATCAAACCCTTTATTGTATATGTCATCATACAGATGAAGAATTCCAGGTATATCTTTACCTTTGATTAACTCAGAAAGATTAAAATATGTATTAAAGTCTAATATATTTAAATTAGTGGTTACCTCGTCTAATGTTAGATTAGAGTTGGTAAAACTAACTAATCTATCAAATATTGATAATGAGTCTCTAATTGATCCATCTGATCTTTCAGCTATTAGCAATAAAGATCCATCTTGATGCTTGATTTTTTTTTCTTTACATATTTTTATAAGCAGATTTGTAATTGATTTATTATCAACTTTTTTAAAATCATATATTTGACATCTTGACAGAATTGTTGGTAAAATCTTGTTTTTTTCAGTTGTTGCTAATATAAAAACTACATGTTTGGGTGGTTCCTCAAGAGATTTTAAAAATGCATTAAATGCTTGATTGGAAAGCATATGAACTTCATCAATAATATAGACTTTATATCTACCTTTCTGAGGTGGAATTCTAATTTGGTCAGTAATATTCCTAATATCTTCCACAGAATTATTTGATGCGGCATCTAATTCAAAAATATTATATTCAAAATCTTCATCTATATTATTTATAGTCTTTGCTAATATTCTTGCGCATGATGTTTTACCTACACCTCTAGGTCCACAAAAAAGTAGTGCTTGAGGAATATTATCTTTGTCTATTGCATTATTTAATGTTTTTACAATTGCATCTTGACCTATAATTTCCTCAAAGTTTTTTGGTCTGTACTCTGAAGCAGAAGAAGTTGAACTAATCATCAAGACAAATATAAAGATTGAGAAAATCTTATTATCAATTGATATTTTTTTTTTAATAAAATTATCAACAAATATTATATTTGTTGTGCAAGCCATCTTATCGCTGATTTTTTCAGAGGAAAGTCCGGACACCAAAGAGCAATGTAGCGGGTAACACCCGTCATCTGTAATGGATAGGAATAGTGCAACAGAAAGTATGTACAGGTAATGCTGTAGTGGAATCTTGTAAACTCTACATGGTGAAACGCCAAGTATATCTACGGTTTAAAACTGCTCGTTTTATGTAGAAGGGTAGGCGGTTTGAATGTAATAGTAATATTACATCTAGATAAATGATAAGACTAGACAGAATCCGGCTTATAGGCTTGCTTTTTTTATAAAGCTTAATATTGAACTTCCATATTTTCTTTCTTCAATATTATTATTTTTTTCTGCCAGTGAAAAATTTGAACTATGTTCAATGATAATTTCACCATTATCTAAAAGAACATTTTTTTGCTTTATTATGCTCAATAATTCAAAATATTGATCTTCTGAAAATAAATAGGGTGGGTCTGCAAAAATTATATCAAAATTTTGATCAGTTTTTATCAAAAAATCAATGTAATCATTTCTTTTAGTAATAATATCAAATCCATACTTTAAAGAAGTCTCCTTTATGAACTTTATACATTTTAAATTTTTATCGACTGAAATAATTTTTTTAGCTCCTCTTGATGAAAATTCATAAGATATGTTTCCAGTACCCGCAAACAAATCTAAAACTTTTATTTCATCAATTTTAAATCTATTAATTAATATGTTGAAAAGAGATTCCTTTACTTTATCAGTAGTTGGCCTACTTGGAAGATCCTTAGGAGCTCTGATAGATATACTTTTTTTACTTCCTGATATTATTCTCATTTAAAATTAAAAAAGATTGTGATTCATAACTTATAAGAAAATTAATATCATCTTCAATAAATTCAATTTTAGAGTATTTTGAAGCTAGGTCATAAAACTTTTTAAACCTTTCATATTTCCCTAAAAAAATAATTTTATCTGAATCTATTGATCTCTGATAATTTTTTAGTACAAAAAACGTATAATATAGAAACTCATTTTCATCATTAATACCAAAAGAATTAAAAAAAACAAATTCATTTTTATTAAATATTATTATTTCAAATGAAGTTTCACTTAAGCTTATGAAAAACGAAAACCCATTCGAATTATTTAATTTTCCAATTAAATAGTTGTATAGTTGAGTAAAATAATTGGTGTGATTAACTTTCTTATCATCAAAATTAAGAATTTGAGATAAGCTCCTGTTCTTTGAATATACAACAGTAATTTTTCTATCACGAGAAAGATCATCGTTAATATTGCTCAACTTTTTAGAATTAGTCTCTATGTATTTAGTTTTAATATTTTTATCATAATACTTTGTAGGTATAATTGATGGAGGAGAATTATAATGGGTTATATCTATTGACTTAATTGAATCTTTTTTCAGAATTTTAGCAACTGAACTAAGTTGATCCTTGTCTGAATATGAAGAAGAAATACTTTCACTTGAATAATCTAAATGAAAGAAAGTTTCAAATTGGTAAATTGATGCTTCGCTAATTTTAGTCTTTATTTTTTGCATCAAAAATTGTAGGCCAATTCCCACTTGTGCTAACATCTGTCATTGACCCTAAAATAATTTCTGGTCCATTGACACCATCAACCGAGATAACTTTATTTTCTTGATCAAGTAAGTCTTTATTTTGATCAAAAAGTACAATGTCTTTTTTAACTTTTACTTCAAAGACAGGTACCTGATATCCATTTTTATCTATAATGTCAGCCTTTATTGAAAATTCTGAATCAGTGCCATCTATAGGAACTTTAGCCATCATTTTATAAGATTCATTATTTCCAAACAGAGAGTCTTTTACAGAGACAAATCCTAATGTATCTACAATCTCAACCTCTTTTAACATATCTATTCTATATGTTCTATTATACTCTAGATATGATGAGTCTCTTTTTTCAATTAATGTAAAAATACCATTATCAATAAAACTAACAAGGCTATCAAAATTATTCGCATAGAAGCCATTAACATCCTTATGAGCGATTTGAGCAGACCTAATATCTTTTAGTCTATCAATCACTTTAGTGTATCTGTCGTTTTTAACCTGATTAAACTTTATAGGTCCATTAATAGAACTGTATATTTGTGAAGCGAAAAATATTGACAAAACCCATAAAAATAATTCTAAAGCACGTTTTTTATTCATTTTGGTATTTTTTGATTTTAACAAATCTACAATTTTTTTTTTTTCGTTAAACAATATATAAATGAATTATATTAGAAAAATATTTACAAATGAAGACTACAGCATTAATCCCTGCAAGACTCAAATCTAAAAGGTTTCCAAATAAATTAATAAAAAAAATTAATGGTACACCAATTATCCTTAAAACCTACAGAGCAGCAATAGATACAGGGCTTTTTGATAATGTTTATGTTGTTAGTGGTGATGATAAGATACTTGAGCTTATTAAGACAGAAGGAGGTAAAACCTTTAAATCTCTTAAAAATCACAATTCAGGTACAGACAGAATTGCTGAAGCAGTAAGTAAATTAGATACTGATATTGTTGTTAATCTTCAGGGTGACGAACCTTTTATAAGTAAAAAAGCTATTGAAAGTTTGATTAAATCATTTGATGACAAAAGTGTTGAAATGGCCTCACTTATGACAAAGTTTGAATCATTTGAAGAACTGAACAATCCGAATAATGTTAAAGTAATAGTAGATAATAATTACAATGCACTATACTTTTCTAGATTACCTATACCTTATGATTCAAAAAAGTTAGTTGATTATAATCGTCATATTGGTATATATGCATTTCTAAAACAATCTTTAATTGAATTTTCTAATTTAAAAAGACTAAATCTTGAAATTATAGAAAATCTTGAGGGAAATAGAGTCGTAGAAAATTCAAAAAAAATTAGGATGGTGAGTACTGATTTTCATGGAATATCAATAGATACACCTGAAGATCTTTTAAAAGCTGAAAAATTTATCTCTTTGAATGATTAGAATTTTATCAAAGTTTATTCTAAACAAAATTATTGGATGGAAAGTAATTGGTCACTTGCCAAAAAATGAAAAATATATTATTGCTGTAGTCCCTCATTCTAGTTATTTTGACCTAATAATTGCTGTCTTAATACGAACTTATTCAGGCTTAAAAATAAAATTTATAGGAAAAAAAGAGTTATTTAATCCAATTACCTCTTTTTTATTTAGATTTCTTGGTGGAATTCCAGTTGACAGAACAAAAAAATTAAATATTGTAGATGAAGTTGTTGACCTATTTAAATTGAATAAAATAAAAATATTAGCAATCGCTCCAGAGGGAACAAGAAAAAGAGTTGAAAAATGGAAAACAGGATTTTATTATATAGCTCTAAAAGCAAATCTTCCAATACTAATGGTTTCATTTGATTACATGAGAAAAGAGGTTAAGATTAATAATAAATTTTATCCAAGTGGAGACATTGATAAAGATTTTATTATGCTTGAAAAAAAAGTCAATGATGTTGTAGTAAGGAATACTATTTAATCAATAGTTTTTCATATTATGATAAACATTTTGGACATCTTCATCTTCATCAATCATATTTATTAGTTTTTCAACTTTTTGTCTTTCTTCCTCTGTTAGATCTTTCGTAGTTATGGCTTCTCTCTCGAATTCACTTGAAGAAATTTCAATTTTTCTTTTTTCTAATTCTTTCTGAATAGATCCAAAATCTTCAAACTTAGCTGTAATACTAATTTCATTTTCTATTTTACTTAATTCGATTGCTCCAAAATCAATTAACTCAAGTTCAAGTTCTTCAATATCTATTCCATCATTTTTTATTTGAAAAAAACAATGGTGATTAAATAAAAAATCAACCGATCCAGAAGTTGCCAAGCTACCACCACATTTATTAAAATAGCTTCTAATATTTGCTACAGTCCTATTGTTATTATCTGTTGCAGCTTCAATAAGAATAGCCACTCCATGAGGAGCATATCCCTCTAATAATACTTCCTTAAAATTTTCTGTGCTTTTTTCAGAAGCTTTCTTAATAGCCCTTTCAATATTATCTTTAGGCATATTGGCTGCCTTTGCATTTTGAATTATTGCTCTCAATCTTGAGTTTGATGAAGGATCTGGCCCAGACTCTTTTACAGCAATTATAATATCTCTACCAATTCTTGTAAAAGTTTTGGCCATATTAGACCATCTCTTCATTTTTCTAGCTTTCCTAAATTCAAATGCTCTTCCCATTACTATATAAAAGGGGTATTTACTATTGTAGCCTTTATAAACTTATCTCTTATCTTGACATAAATATTTTCAGTATCCAAATAATTTACATCAACATAAGCAAGGCCAATTCCAATTTTTAATATAGGTGAAAATGTTCCAGATGTAACACTTCCAATTAATTCTTTTTCTAAGTTATAAATCTCATATCCATTTCGTGGAATAGATTTTTGAATTAACTTAAATCCAATCAGCTTTTTTCTAATCCCAGATTTAATCTGTTCCTCAATTTTATCACTACCTATAAACTTTGTTTCAGTCTTAGTGATCCATCTTAAATTTGCTTCTATAGGTGAAATATCTTCATTAATATCATTGCCATATAAGCAATACCCCATCTCAATTCTAAGGGTATCTCTAGCAGCAAGTCCAATTGGTCTTAAATCATATTTATGATTAGAGAATAAAGTATCCCAAATTTTTAAAGCTTTTTTGTTTGGAATATAAATTTCATATCCTCCAGATCCAGTATATCCTGTCTTTGAAATTAATATATCTTCAATTCCGGCAAATTTACCTATCAAAAAGGAGTAGTTTTTTAAAGTTGATAAATTTTTATCCGTATGTTTTTGACATAATGATTCTGCCTTTGGTCCTTGAATTGCTAGAAGTGAAATATCATCTGATAAATTAGATATTGAACAATTAAATTTTTCATTAATACTTGTTATCCATTTCCAATTTTTTGAAATGTTAGATGCATTAACTACCAATAAAAATTTATCAGTATCTAGTCTATATACTATAAGATCGTCAATTATTCCTCCAGACTCATTAGTTAAACAATTATATTGTGCTTTACCAACATCAATTTTTGAAATATCATTAGAACATAAATACTGGACAAATTCAAGAGAATTTAATCCTGAAATTTCAAATTCACCCATATGGGAAACATCAAATATCCCAACTTTATTTCTTACATGAATATGTTCTTCATTAACAGAGGAGTAGCTTATTGGCATCATGTATCCAGCAAAATTTACAATTTTTGCATTGAGCTTTTTATGCCTATCAAAAAGAACAGTTCTTTTCATTTATAATAATTAAACTCTACTTAGTAAAAAATCTTTCAATTCAGAATAGCTCTCTATTGATAATGACTTTTTTTCTTTATTAAGAATATCATTGATTGATTTAGGGTATGTAATACTTGTATTAATACTATTCTCAACTACATCTTTAAATTTTATACAATGAGCAGTTGAAATAAAAATTCCATTCATATTACTGATTTTATTTATGCCCATATATTTCTTCAATCCAAGGTAACCAACAGCTGAATGTGGACAAGTTAAATAACCATAAGAATTATATAATAATCTCATTGCTTCCTCAGTCTCAGTATCATTAAAACTAAAGCTAGATACATTTTTTCTTAACTTTTGTAGATCATTATTAAATATTTTTTGAATTCTTATAAAGTTACTTGGGTCAGATACATCCATTGCATTTGATATTGTTTTCTTCGTGGAATGTGGCTCATAAAGGCCTTCTTTAATATATCTTGGAACAGTGTCATTAATATTTGTAGATGCTATAAAGTGATTAATAGGGAGGCCCATTGATTTACTCAATATTCCAGCACATATATTTCCAAAGTTTCCACTAGGTACAGAAAACAAATTATCCTTTTTATTATTTATCCTTTTATATGCTAGAAAATAATAAAACATTTGTGGAAGCCACCTTGCTACATTAATTGAGTTTGCCGATGTTAATGCAATTTTTCTAATAATCTCTTCATCATTAAATGCCTTTTTTACCATTGATTGACATTTGTCAAAATCTCCTTCAACCTCAATAGCTTTTACATAATCTCCGTTAGTTGTTATCTGTTTCTCTTGAACTTTACTAATTTTACCTTTAGGATATAATATACAAACTTCTATATCTTTTGTGCCACTAAACCCTTTAGCAACAGCCCCTCCAGTATCTCCAGATGTGGCTACCAAGACGGTTATTTTTTTTGAGCTATAACTACTTTTAAAGTAGTCAAGACATTGAGCCATAAATTTTGCACCAATATCTTTGAACGCTAATGTGGGTCCGTGAAATAACTCAAGTGAATATATAGAGTCTTCAATTTTTTTAAGTGGAATTTTAAATGATATAGTATTTTTTATAATCTCAATTAACTTTTGTTTTGGGATTTCATCTCCAACGTATTTATTCATGACTTCATAACATATCTCAACATCGTCAATATTTTTTATGGATTCAATAAACTCTTTTGAAAGAATTACTTTTTCTTGCGGAAAATATAAACCTCTGTCTGGAGCTAACCCATTAATAACTGCTTTCATAAACGAAGTTGGGGATGAATTATGATTTAGGCTAGAATATTTCACTTAGTCTCTATAATTTTAATTCCACCACTATTTACCTTAGATATAAATCCATCAAAATCTATATCCATTGAGTTGTAATGATCAGAAATTTTGTCTAATATATTGTTGGAAGTGACACGATTGTTTGATAAAGAAAAAATTGATGGGCCTGAACCTGATATTCCTGCTGCAATAGAGCCACTCAGTTTTGATATCATTTTTATTTTTTCAAATTCAGGTATTAAAACAGCTCTATCTGGTTCAACAACTTGGTCAATAACTGACCTTGACATTAAATCATAGTCTTTTGAGTAGAGACTACTTACAAATGATCCTAAATTAGCAGATTGTTGAGTCATCTTTTCAATTTTAACCTTTTTTTTAACAACTTTTCTTGAGTCTGCTGTCTTTATCTCAATATTTGGTCTAACAATAACCACTTCAAGGTCTTTTGGGGTTGGAAGTGGAATTATATCTAAATCATCAATGGTTCTAACTAAAGTAATCCCCCCAAAAATAATTGGTGCAACATTATCAGCATGATATGCTCCACTAACAAACTTTTCACCTTCCATTGAAAATTTCACTAAATCAAGAAGATTAAATGGTGAATTAAGAAGCTGATTAATTGCAAATACTGTTCCAGCTGAGCTTGCGGCTGAACTTCCTATTCCACTTCCGGGCTTTATTCCTTTATTTATCTCTATTTCAAAGCCATAATCTATACTAATATTACTAAGTAATGCTTGCGCAGCAATCCCTGACACATTTTTATTTATATCTTTTGTTAAATCAAAACCACTTATTGATTTAATTGTCACGCCTTTCTTATTTGTTTTTGAAACTTTTATTTCATCACCTCTACTTTCAAGGCAAACTCCAAGGATATCATAACCACAAGACAAATTTGTAATACTACCTGGGGAAAATACCTTAATGCTTTCCATTCTCTTGACTAGCTTTAATGATATCTGCAAAAACTCCTGAAGCAGTAAACTCACCACCAGCTCCTGCTCCTTTTACAACAAGAGGAGATTCACTATATCTATCAGTGTAAAATACAGTAATATTATCTGAACCGACTAAATTATAGAAAGGATGATCAGGAGGAACAGATTCAAGACCCACACTGGCTTTACCTTTATTAAGTTTTGCTACAAATTTTAATCTGCAATTCTTTTTTTTAGCTTCTTTTAAAAGTTTATTAAAATGATCACTATTTTGTTTAAGTGATAATAAAAAATCATCTTTAGTTTTTGTATTTATTGAATTAACAGGCAAAAAATGGTTTTTTTTGACTTCATCGAACTCTATATTTAAACCACTTTCTCTTGCTAGAATTAATATTTTCCTGGCAACATCAATTCCACAAAGATCAATTTTAGGATCAGGCTCGGTAAATCCTAAATCAACAGCTTTTGAAACAATATCATGGAAAGTATCTGGTTCTTTGAAGCTATTAAAAATATAGTTCAAGGTACCGGATAACACAGCCTCTATTTTTATTACTTTATCCCCAGAATTTATAAGATTATTAAGGGTGCTTATAACTGGTAATGCTGCGCCAACATTAGTTTCATAAAAAAAAGGAGAGTTATTATTCCTTGATAAGGATTTTAATAATTCATAATTAGAGTATTCTACTGAGTTTGCAATCTTATTACAAGTTATGATACCAACACCATTTTTAAGATATTTACTATATGTAGAGGGTATTACTTCACTGGCTGTGTTATCAACAAATAAGCTATTTCTGAGATTTAACTCTAATATTTTATCTTGAAAAACATTAAAGTCTGCTTTTAAATTTGATTCATCCAAAAGTTTAACCCAATTATTAAGATCAATTTCTGAATCTGAAATAACCATTCTCTTTGAATTAGAGATTCCCAGAACTTTTAAATTTAACTTTAAATTTTGGGCAATAAATTTTTTTTGAACATTAATTTGTTCCATTAAATACCCACCTACATTTCCTACACCAGTTATAAATATATGTATATCC
>ENA-OSEY01001339-OSEY01001339.1-marine-metagenome-genome-assembly--contig:-NODE-1339-length-17161-cov-4.555315_pt1 | contig 17161 bp, 17 predicted proteins | sample MGYA00248465_ERZ534230 | MGnify/ENA primary metagenome ERZ534230 (study PRJEB26409, sample SAMN06344110) | marine metagenome | isolation source: Sea water from surface | place: Atlantic Ocean:Southern...
AAATATTAATTTCTCTAGCTGCATCTAAAACACCTTCAGCAACTACATCACAGCGCATTATTCCCCCAAAAATATTAACTAAAATACCTTTAACATTCTTATCGGATAAAATTATTTTAAATGCTTCTGTTACTTTATCTTTTGTAGCTGAGCCTCCAACATCCAAAAAGTTAGCAGGTTCCTCACCATATAACTTAATTATATCCATTGTAGCCATTGCTAACCCAGCACCATTTACTAAGCATCCAATATTTCCATCCAACTTAATATAGGTTAATCCAATTTTATTAGCAGCTAATTCTGCAGGATCCTCCTCATCAGGATCTCTAAGCTCTTCAACATCTGGGTGACGAAAGAGAGCATTACCATCAAAATTTACTTTTGCATCTAAACATATCAAATCATCTTCACCAGTTAATACTAATGGATTAATTTCTAATAGGCTCATATCAGTTTCAGTAAACGCTTTGTATAGATTCTTCAATAAATCTGCGCTTTTTGCATAAAGAGACTCTTGAAGCCCCAAGGCTTTTGAAATAGATATGATATCTTGTTCTTCTAATCCTGTAGAGGGATTTACATCAACAGTTATTATTTTTTCAGGAGTTTCAGCTGCAACCTCTTCAATATCCATCCCACCTTCAGTAGACGCAATAAAGTTTACGCGTGAGTTTGCTCTATCAACAACAATTGATAGATAAAGTTCATCAGCAATATTTGTACCTTTTTCTATATAAACTTTTCTAACTTCCTGACCTTCAGGACCTGTTTGATGAGTAACTAAATTCATACCTAGAATTTCATCAGATACAGATTTAACTTCATCTAAAGATTTAACAACCTTAACTCCGCCTCCTTTGCCTCTCCCACCAGCGTGGATTTGGGCTTTAACAACCCAAACATCACCACCTATTTTCTCAGCAGCGTTGATTGCTTCATCAGGATTCAAGGCTAAAAAACCGGGTACAGTTGGTACGTTATAACCTTTTAATAACTCTTTTGCTTGATATTCATGGATATTCATTTTTTCTCACCATCATTTAAATATTAATTTTTATTTTTTAAAGACTAATCTTTTATCAATTTTGGAACAAGCTTTTAACAAACCCCTAACAGACGCTACAGATTGATTGAACATTTTCTTCTCAGAGGCATTCATTGAAATTTCAACAACTTTTTCTACTCCCTTTGAGCCAATGACCACAGGTACTCCAACATAAAGATTTTTTATTCCATATTCTCCAGATAAGTTTGCTGCACAAGGTAAAACTCTTTTCTTATCTTTTAAATATGAGTCAGCCATTTCAATTGCAGAAGCTGCAGGAGCATAAAAAGCTGAACCTGTTTTTAATAAACCAACGATCTCAGCACCGCCATCTCTGGTTCTTTGTATAATATCATTAACTCTTTTTTGAGTTGTCCATTTCATTTTAATAAGATCTGGCAATGGTATACCAGCAACTGTGGAATATCGTGGAAGGGGTACCATAGTATCACCATGTCCACCTAAGACAAAGGCAGTTACATCTTGTACAGAAACCTTAAATTCTTCAGCTAAAAAGTACCTAAATCTTGCACTATCTAGAACACCAGCCATACCAACTACTTTTTTTGCTGGAAGACCTGAAAATTTTCTTAATGCCCATACCATTGCGTCCAGAGGATTTGTAATACAAATAACAAATGCATTTGGAGCATACTTCTTTATACCTTTACCAACATCTGACATAACTTTTAAATTAATTGATAATAAATCATCTCTGCTCATTCCAGGTTTTCTTGGCACACCAGCTGTAACTATTACAACATCCGAACCCTTAATGGCAGAATAACTATTTGATCCTTTCATTTGAGAATTAAAGGAGCTGACAGGAGAAGACTCTGCTAAATCAAGTGACTTACCTTGAGGGATACCTCTAATAATATCAAATATTACTACATCGCCAAGCTCTTTTAAACCAGCAAGATGGGCAAGAGTACCACCTATTTGCCCTCCCCCTATTAAGGCTATTTTATTTCTTCTCATATTTTCCCTCTTATTTAATTTAATAAAAATTTATTGATACTTTTAGCAATCGTTTTAGAAAAAACCAATAATTATTACAAATATTCTTTTGATCTCATTTCGTGCAATCTTGAGACACATCTTTTAAATTCAAATTGGCTGTCACCCTTCTTATAAATTTCTTCAGGCTGACCTTCTGACGAGATAAAAACCCTCTTTCTATTATCATATAAAGCGTCAATTAATGATACGAATCTTTTTGCTTCATTTCTTTTTTCAGAGGGAAGAATAGGTATTTTCTCTATAAATATAATATCGAATTCCTTTGAAATTGCTAAATAGTCTTCAGCTCCAAGAGGCTTTACACAAAGTTCCTCGAAATCAAACCTTGCACAACCTAGTGCTTGCCTTTCAACTCTTATTTCTCTTCCCTTAACAAAAAGAATTTTCTCCTCATACGGTGATCCATTTGTAATGTTATTAAATATTTTATCCATTGCCTCTTCTGTTAAGTCATTCAGAGGTGAATAATAAATTTCTGCATCTATAATTCTATTTTTTCTATAGTCTTTCCCACTGTCGATATTTATTACTAAACAGTCATTCTCTATGTAATCAATAAATGGAAGAAGGAATTAAACGATGACGTTAAATTTGCAAAGCTTCCAGTAGGTTGGGGCCCAATGCATCAACTTCACGCCACGCTTTATTACACTATTGAAGCTCTAAAAATTGGTGAAACAGGGCATGGCGCAGTTTTTACAGCAATTCACAAAGAGGGTAATTTCCTATCAAGTGAAAAGTCTATATTGGAGTTTTTGTCCAAGCTTGGTATTGACGAGCAAGAGGCATATAAACAAATGAACTCATTCTCAGTTAGGCAAAAAGTGAAAAGATCAATTGAATTGTCACGAAAACTAAAAGTCTCTGCTGTGCCAATGATGTTTGTAGATGGCAAATATAAAATTCAAGTCAAAGGATCTACCAGCAAGATGCTTGATACCGTTGACTATTTAATTAATATTGAAAAACCTAATTCATAATATGAAAAAAATACTTCCAATTCTTACTGTTGTTTGTGCTGTTATCTTTATGTTTAATGGCAAAAAATATGATGAGCTTGTTTCATCAAGACTTTCATCAGATGTTGCGATTTGTTTGCAAGGTGAATCTTGTGGTCAGGCAGTTCTTGCAGCTACATCTTCATCTGCAGCGGGAGGATCACGCTCAGCAGAACAAATATATACAAGCGGATGTGCCGCTTGTCATGATGCTGGTGTTGCAGGGGCGCCAATGCTTGCCAACCAAAGTCAATGGGAGCAAAGGTTAGCAAAAGGAACGGACATGCTAATTAACAATGCTTGGTCAGGGATTGGTGGAATGCCTGCAAAAGGGCTTTGTGGCGATTGTACAAAAGAAGAAATTGGTCTAGCAGTGGAATATATGCTGGATACTCTTTAAATTATTTTTCTGATCTCGATTCAAGTTTCTCAAGACGCTTTTCTAAGCTTTCCAGAATCTTAAGTACACCCTCATATTTTTCTTTACTGACATAGCCTTGCTTTTCAAGGAATGGTTCTAACTTTGATTTAATTAATTTTTCTACCTCTTCCGATGGATTATTGGAACCAAGTTCTTCAATTTTTTCTTGAATAACACCGAGCAAGGCTCGTAAAGACTCTTTAGAATTCATAATTTTGCTCAATATATTCCAGTGCGTTTTCCCAAGAACTAATCTGTGGAGGCTCCTCCAGATCTAAGTCCCATTCATTAGATTTATTATTAAACCATAAAGGATTTAGACCAGCCCTTATGCAGCCACTTATGTCAGCAATTTTATCGTCCCCAACATGAAGGATTTCTTCAGGAAGCACATTAAAGAATTCGACAGCTTTTTTGAAGTGTTTCGATGAGGGCTTATTTGATTTAACATCTAGTGAGGTAAAGTGACATTCAAAAAATTTATCAATACCAATTTTCTTTACGTCAGCGTTTCCATTAGTAAGAATTCCAAGAGGCAACTTTGCAGAGGCAGCAGCTAAGAAATCTTTTACATGTGGATATAGAGTCACCTGTTGCCTTAAATCAAAAAATATTTCAAAAGCTGATTCAACAAAATCATCGAGCTGTTTTTCATTGCTGAATGCATGCCTAACGTGATGCTTAATACTCTCTCTTCTAAGTGCCCCCAAATCATATGCCAGACGCTCATTTTTTTTAATTAGGTCTTCTCGAAGAAGCATAAAGGATTCATAGTCTCCCCAAGCTATCTCTTCATCTAAGCTGCTCTCTATCCACTCTCGTGTTTTTATTTCCGCATTTATGATCACAGGACCTATATCCCAAAACGTATCATCAAGATCAAAAGTAATAGCCTTAATTTTAGCTCTCATGAATTAAGAAAAGCTTTTGGATGTGATTTTTCATAAATTCTTATCAGGTGCTGATAATCTAATTTTGTATATATTTGGGTGGTTGACAAAGAACTATGTCCTAATAGCTCTTGAATACTTCTTAAGTCGCCGCTTGATTCTAACAGATGAGTTGCAAAGCTATGCCTCAGCATGTGAGGATGAATGGGCGGAAGACCCTGAGTAATTCCTATTTTTTTAATTCTCTCTTGGATTGACCTAACAGACAACCTTTCTCCACGGAGATTAATAAATAATGCTTTTGTATCAGGATCAATTTTATTCCGATGCTTCAGCCAAACATCCACTGACTTTACAGCAAAACTTCCAACCGGAATTAATCTGGTTTTAGAGCCCTTCCCCAGTACCCTCAAGAATGATTTATTATCTTCAAAGTCATCAATATTGATATTGCTTGCTTCAGAAACACGCAAACCACAAGAGTAAATAAGCTCAAGAATTGCAAGATCTCTAAAATCTTGAGGTTTCTTTGCTGGAAATGAGAGCAAGTTATTTACTTGATCAGGGCTAAGGACTTCAGGAAGATTCTTTGGTGCCTTTGGTGCTGCTACATCGTCAAATGGAGATGAATCAATTAAGCTATTCTGTTTCAAGAAATTAAAAAACCCCTTTCCCGAAGACACATGACGTTGGATGCTTTTAGCACTCAAATTATCTGCGAATAACTGACCTAACCATTCAGAGCAAATTTCAGAAGTAATTTGCTTATATGTAGTGCAATCTTTTTTTGCTATGTAATCAGAAAACTTTTTAAGGTCTCTTAAATATGCTTTTTGAGAATTCTCTGATAATCCTTTTATATCTTTTAAATAATTTGTGTATCTAAGAGCATCTTCAAAAACAAAAAAGATTTCCTTATCAGACATTATGATTAAGACGTTTTAATGAAACCGCAAGCACATCTCTAAGAAACTCAACAAAAGTAACATCTGCTTCGCCGAGATACTTGATGGGATCCTCAGAACCAAACTTAATTAATCCAAATTTTTCTTCACCATAATTAAAGCTTGCAACCACAGCTGATTTTATTTTTTCACTATTAAAGAATGTTTTAAGATTTTTTATATTGAAGGTCCCTGTGAAAACCTCTGATTTAAGGAGATTCAGTTTTGTTGCATCACCCAAATTAATTAGTGATTTTTGGTCAAGAAATTCTAGTGAACATGCCTCTATTTGGAAGTCCTTTTTTAAAGATGATTCAAAAACTTTTTTTGTCATCTCATGACTGTCAGCTTCCAAAACCTGAAGAACAAGTGATCTAATTTTTGAGAATAGAATTTCGTTTTCCTTACCAGTTTCTAAAAAATTTGATAAAAGCCCTGTAAGTTTATTTTGCTCATCTCTTAAGCGAGCAACTTGGCGCTGAAGTAATGAAGATATATCTCCTTTTTCTTCTTCAAAATCCATTTCAGCAAGGATGGCAGGGTGCTTAACAAAAAAATCCCTGTTCTCAAGCAGGAACAACTCTACATCTTTTTCTTTTAACTTTCCCATCTTCCTTCGAATAGCTTAACTGCTGATCCTATTAGCCTCATGTTAGCAGCTTTAATGGTTGTAATTTTACCACCTCTAAACTTCAGAGTTGTTTTGGCATCATCTTTGCCATATGCAAAACCAATACTTGCTGCTGCAGAACCACAAGCCAACGTTTCACCAGCACCATGTTCGCTTGTACGAACATTTATAGCATTTTTTGTTATCTTTATTATGGAAATATTAAAGTCTCTTAAAAAACTATTTTTACGTAATGCGCTATCAGTATTTGCTAGGTCATGAGTATCGAGATTACTTATTCTTAAGATTAAGTGTTTATTACCAACATCAATAGCTTGAGAGTTTTTAAAGCCTTCTTTTTCTAAAAAGTTAAGAACTGATCTAGGCAAAGTAATTTTTTTTGGCAAATCGAAGGAAAGTTCGATCATATAATTTTTAAGAAGTTTTGCTTTTATGCCCTTAGTTTTAGTTCCAAGATTTAATACTTTTTTTGGGGCCAATTTATTTTCCCAAATAAAATAAGCTACACATCTTAGGCCATTCATGCACATGTCAGCTTGTGAGCCATCTGCATTAAAGAATTTTATAAAAAAGTCATCCTCCTTTTTTTTAGGTGGATAAATAGCTATCAATTGATCACACCCAACGCCGAGCTTTCTGTGTGCAATTTTTTTAACTAACGCTTTAGAAAAAGTAATATTTGAGGTCAAAGCATCAATAACTACAAAGTCATTACCGTTACCATGCATTTTTTCAAAGGCAATCATTCTAAAAAATCTATTTCATGCTTAAACAAGTCATCATGAGACTCTCTTTGTCTTATTAACCTAAAGTCATCTCCCTCAACAAGAATTTCACATGCTCTTGGTCTAGAGTTATAGTTGGAGCTCATTACAAAACCATAAGCTCCAGCAGTTCTAATTGCCAAGAATTCATCTTCTTTGATTTCAACTTCAGCCTCTTTGGCTAAATAATCCCCACTTTCGCAAACAGGCCCAACTACATCTACTTTATTATGACCGATGTTTTGTTCTAGCAAGGGCACAACTTGATGATTGGCTTTGTATAAAGCAGGTCTAAGCAAATCATTCATTGCTGCATCTGTAATAAGAAAATTATTCTTCAAATACTCTACCTTAGCTAATAGAATTCCAGCATTTGCGGCAATAGATCTGCCCGGTTCAAGAAATATTCTTTTGTTGGTTCCTGAGAAAACATCCTGATAGATTTCCATGAGTTCAGCAGGAGCAGATGTTTCTTCATCAATATATCTCACTCCTAGACCACCACCCATATCAATAATATTAATTTCTAAACCTATTTGATCTAATCGGTTTGCCAAATCTAACATTTGCTCCGCAGCATTTTTAAAGCTTTTTAGATCTAAGATTTGAGAGCCAATGTGACAAGTGATTGCTAGAAAATTTAACTCTGGCTTGTTCGAATATTCTTTTGCAATATCTAAAGCTTTTTCAAAGGATATTCCAAATTTGTTTTCTTTTTTACCTGTCTTTATGTACTCATGTCCACCAGCATCAACATCTGGATTAACTCTTAAGCCAATAGGTGCCATTAAGTTCATGTTCTTAGAGATTTGATAGATTCTTTTCAGCTCACTTTCAGACTCCACATTAAAAGACAAGATACCAACCTTGAGGGCAAGTGCGATTTCATCTGCAGATTTCCCTACTCCTGAAAATATTATTTTTTTGGGGTCAATACCTGCCTTGATGCACCTATGGAGCTCACCGCCAGAAACAATATCAAAGCCACTTCCATGTTCATCTAGTAACTTTAAAATGCTAAGGTTTGAAAGGGCTTTTACTGAGAAACAAACGATTCCATTAAGGCTTTCAAGACTTTTTTGATAGACATTAAGGTGTCTTAACAGCGTAGCTTTTGAATAAACATAAGCTGGAGTTCCAAACTTCTCAGCAATGTTTTTGATGGGAACATCCTCACAAAACAGCTCCCCTTGTTTAAAATTAAAGTGATCCATCTATATTTTGAGTACCAGGGCTCAGAGTATTTGGTTGTATGGGACCCTTATAACCACAGCTAGACAGAAATACGAATAGAAGCACTGCAATAAAAATTTTCATCAAAGTATTATGAATAAATAATACTTAAAATCCTACTTTCTAATACTTGTATTCTTCTTCTTTAAACGGGCCATCTACAGGGACATGAATATAATCAGCCTGCTCCTGAGTAAGCTTAGTAATGGTTCCTCCAAACCCTTGAACCATTAATTCAGCAACTTCCTCATCAAGTTTTTTTGGTAGAACTTTTACAGTAATTAACTCTTTCTTTTTCTCATCATCATTAATGTTTGCAAAAGCCTGTTCATATAAGAAAATTTGAGCAAGGACTTGGTTTGCAAATGATCCATCCATAATTCTACTAGGATGACCAGTTGCATTTCCAAGATTTACCAATCTGCCCTCTGCCAACAAAACGATATAATTTTTACTGCTAAGATCAGGCTCTTCGTCTGGGGTCGCATCTCTAAAAACTCTGTGAACTTGAGGCTTTATCTCTTCCCAATGCCATGCATCTCTCATATATGCAGTATCAATTTCATTATCAAAGTGACCAATATTACAAACCAAGGCAGTATTTTTAATATTTCTCAATATCGGTGCATCACATACATTTACATTACCGGTAGTAGTAACCAATAAATCTGTATCTTGAAGTAAAGTTTTATTAATGTCCTCGTCTTTTCTTGATACAACACCATTTTCATATGTTGAAACAACTTCAAAGCCATCCATACAAGCCTGCATAGCGCATATCGGATCAGACTCGACTACACGAACGATCATTCCTTCTTGGGCTAAACTTAAGGCAGAGCCTTTTCCAACATCACCATAACCAATAACAAGTGCTTTTTTTCCAGACAGCAACATATCGGTAGCTCTTTTAATGCCATCATTCAGACTATGCCTGCAACCATATTTATTATCATTTTTTGACTTAGTAACGGAGTCATTAACATTAATAGCTGGGATTTTTAGTTCTCCATTTCTAAGCAGTTCTTTTAGACGATGAACACCGGTGGTTGTTTCTTCTGAAACACCATGTATTCTCTCCAACATTTCTGGATATTGTTGGTGTATTAACCCGGTTAAATCTCCGCCATCGTCAAGAATCATGTTTGCATCCCATGGTTGTCCATCTTTTAATATAGTTTGTTCAAGGCACCACTCATACTCTTCTTCAGTCTCACCTTTCCAAGCAAATGTAGGTATACCTTTTGCAGCCATAGCAGCTGCAGCATGATCTTGAGTTGAGAAAATATTACACGAAGACCATCTAAGCTCTGCACCAAGTTCTTGCAAAGTTTCCATTAATACAGCAGTTTGAACTGTCATATGAATGCAACCTAAAATTTTTGCTCCTTTGAGAGGCTGATCATCTTTATACTTGTCTCTTAACGCCATAAGTGCAGGCATTTCATTTTCAGCTAGAGATATCTCTCTTCTGCCAAACTCTGCAAGATTTATATCTGCAACTTTATAATCTTCGCTCATAACTATCTCCAAAAAATTAAGACTTTAAGGCTTCTATTTGGTCTACTTTTTCCCATGTAAAGGAGTCATCTTCACGACCAAAATGCCCATAAGCAGCCGTATCTTGATAGATTGGCCTTTTTAAATCAAGCATTTTTATAATTCCTTTTGGTCTAAGATCAAAAACCTCACGCACCATCGACTCTATTTCAGCTTGATCAATTTTTCCACTGTCAAATGTGTTTACATTAATTGAGGTTGGTTCTGCAACACCAATAGCATATGAAACCTGAACCTCACACCACTCAGCAAGACCAGCCGCAACAATATTTTTTGCTACGTATCTAGCAGCATATGCTGCTGATCTGTCTACTTTTGATGGATCTTTGCCTGAAAATGCACCGCCACCATGACGCGCCATCCCACCATATGTATCTACAATTATCTTTCTTCCAGTAAGCCCACAGTCTCCAACAGGACCTCCAATAACAAATTTTCCAGTAGGATTAATAAAGATCTTAGTTTCATCTAATAACCAATTTGATGGAATCACAGGCTTAATTATTTCCTCTAAAACAGCCTCTTTTAAGTCGTCCTGAGAAATACCCTCATCATGTTGAGTTGATAATACAATTGCTGATAGGCCTTTTATAGATTTACCATTATCGTCATAAATAACACTTACTTGGCTTTTTGCATCAGGTCTTAACCAATCTAAGCCACCATTTTTTCTCAGCTCAGACTGCTTTTTAACCAATTGATGTGATAAATCTATGGGTGCAGGCATCAGAGCTTCATTTTCTTTACAAGCATATCCAAACATCAGGCCTTGGTCGCCAGCTCCTTGCTCTAGATTCTCACCTTCACCCTCATTTACGCCTTGAGCAATATCTGGAGATTGCTGAAAAATATGATTTTGAATTTCACAATTTGATCCATTAAATCCCAAGTCATCATTATCATAACCAATAGAATTTATTGTATTTCTTATCACCGGCTCGAGATCTGGGTTTCCTTTAGAGGTAATCTCTCCTGCAACAACAACAATATTATTTTTAATAAGAGTTTCGCAAGCCACTCTGCTGTCCGGATCCTCTTTTAAGTATGCATCTAAGATTGCATCTGATATTTGATCGCAAACTTTATCTGGATGACCTTCTGAAACAGATTCTGATGTAAATATGTAACTCATAATAAACTCCTTTCTCTAAAAATTTTATTGATTAAATAAGACTTGTTAAGTGTATAAAAATGGAATTTTTGGCAGCCCAACTCAGATAAATAGTCCAGCTGATCATTACAAATTTCAATAGCATACTTTTGATTTGATATATCATCATCTCCAAACTTGTTGATGATATTTGATGGAACTTTAGTACCGCATTTTTCTGCCATTCTTGTTATATTTTCTATGTTATAAATTGGCATAATTCCAGGTATGATCTCTACTTCAATATTTTCCTTTAGAACAGTTTCAATTAACTTTTCATAATCATCTTTGCTAAAGCAAAACTGCGTAATGGCTTTTTTTGCCCCAGATGCAGATTTATTTTTAAGAAGCTGTAAATCAAAATCAAACCCTTTGGAGTCCGGATGTGGTTCTGGATATGCGGAAACAATAACCTCAAAGTTTTTATTGTTAAGAAACTCCACAAAGTCTGAAGTATTAAAAAATCCGTTAGGATGCTGCTTAAATTTTCCCTCTGGACTGTCGCCTCTCAATGCAACAAATTTTTTTACTCCAAGTTTCGCAAAATCTAGGACTATTTTTTCTAAATCATCAATGCTTTTGTTAACAAGGGTGATGTGAGCAGCGATGTCCAGATTATTTTTTTTAAGTGCCTTTATAAGTTCCAGTGATTTATTTTCTGCACCTCCACCTGCTCCATAAGTAACCGAAACAAAAGATGGATCAAGATGCTCTAGTTTTTTATATTCAGACAATAGAGCATTAAAGTCTAAGTTTGCTGGTGGAAAAAATTCTAAAGATATATTCATTATTCTGCACCTTAAAGGCGCCCCCATTTAGCAGTTTAAGTATGCAAGCAGGGACAAATCACTTTTTAAGTTTTGGTATTTTATAGTTTTTAAGAGATAGAGACAATTAAACGTTTAATTAATTTTACAGGCGTACTATTATTAACTTTTATTTCTATCATATATGTCAAATTTACCTCTAGTAAGTAATGCGATTAGATTTCTTTCGGTTGATGCAGTTCAGTTAGCAAACAGTGGGCATCCAGGAATGCCAATGGGAATGTCAGATATAGCAGTTGTGCTTTGGAAAAATCACCTCAAACATAACCCTCAAAATCCCAAATGGTTTAACCGAGACAGATTTGTATTATCCAATGGTCATGGCTCAATGCTGCTTTACAGTTTGCTTCATCTTTCAGGCTATCCAATTTCAATCGATGATATTAAAGGATTTAGAAAACTTGGATCTAAAACCCCCGGACATCCAGAGTATGACATTGAGATTGGTATTGAAACAACTACAGGTCCTCTTGGTCAGGGGCTTTCAAATGGTGTTGGCATGGCTTTGGCTGAGAAGCATTTGGCTGCAAAATTTAATAAAGAAAATCTAAAGGTCATTGATCACTATACATATGTTTTTTTAGGTGATGGCTGTTTGATGGAAGGAATATCCCACGAAGCTTGTTCCTTTGCCGGAACTCACAATTTAGGAAAACTTATCTGTCTTTATGATGACAACGGAATTTCTATTGATGGTGAAGTTAGTTCTTGGTTTAGCGATGACACTCAAAAGCGTTTTGAGAGTTATAACTGGCAAGTAATCAAAGTTGATGGGCACAACTTGAAAGAAATAGATCAGGCTATTTCAACTGCTAAAGAGAATGCTGATCAGCCAACACTTATTTGCTGTAAAACAAAAATAGGATTTGGTTCTCCTAATAAAGAAGGTACATCTGGAGTTCATGGTGCCGCATTAGGTGATGATGAGGTTAAACTCACAAGAGAAAAACTGGGTTGGGAATATCCTCCATTTACAATTCCTAAAGAGGTTTATGAGGTTTTTGACGCAAAAGCAACAGGAGAAGCCTATGAAGATGACTGGAACAATCTTTTAAACAATTATCAAGTGGATTATCCGGAAGATCATTCTGAGCTATTGAGAACATCATCAAACAACCTACCAGATAATTTTGAGGATAAATTTAATGAGTTTTTATCTAACTGTGTTGAAGAATCATCAAAGCTTGCAACAAGAAAAGCTTCTCAAAACTGTTTAGAGTTCTTTTGTGCTCAACTTCCAGAAATGATTGGAGGCTCCGCAGATTTAACTGGCTCAAATAATACCTTAAGCTCATCTAATACTGAGCTTTTACCTGAAAGCCCAGAAGGAACTCATATTTACTATGGGGTAAGAGAGTTTGGAATGACTGGCATAACCAATGGCATGATTCTTCATGGTGGCATCAAACCTTATAGCGGAACTTTTCTAGTATTTATGGATTATGCAAGAAATGCAGTGAGACTCTCTGCATTAATGAAGATACCAAATATTTTTGTATACACTCATGATTCAATTGGTTTAGGTGAAGACGGGCCAACTCACCAGCCAATTGAACACTTAGTAACTTTAAGAGCAACCCCAAATTTAAATAATTGGCGTCCTGCAGATTTAACTGAGACCGCAGTAGCTTGGCATAATGCAGTTTCTTCAAAGACTGCACCAACTTCTCTTATTTTAACCAGACAAGGCCTGCCTTCGATTGTAGATAATAAAGACACTGCTGAGCTGATCAAACATGGTGGCTATGCAATAAAGTTTGATAATAATTCTGAAGTAAATTTAGTGGCATCTGGCAGTGAAGTGCATTTAATTATGGATGCAGCTAATGATCTTGAAGCTGAAAATATTCTATGCAACATCGCATCAATTCCATGTCTTGATATTTTTAAAGCACAGTCAGATGAATACAAAAATCAGGTAATTGATCCTACAAAGCCGACCTTGTTTGTTGAAGCACTTCATCCAGATTCTTGGCTAACAATTGCAAAACCTGAGGATGCTGTTATCGGCATTAAGACGTTTGGAGAAAGTGCTCCCGGAGATGAATTAATGAAAGAATTTGGATTTACTGTCGAAAACATTATTTCATCAGTCAAGAAGTTAATCTGAATTATGCGACTGTTGTCCGATTTAGATATTGCGAAAAAAAAAGTAGCACTAAGGTTAGATCTAAATGTTCCCATTAAAGAGGGAGTTGTTACAGACGATACCCGAATTTTAGCATCGCTTGAAACCTTAAATTACTTAATTAAAGCAGAAGCAAAAATTGTTATCCTTTCCCATCTTGGCAGACCCAAAGAAGGGACTTTTGATGACCAACTTTCTCTAAGACCGGTTGCCAGTCACCTTAGTAACGAATTAGGCATCTCCATTTCCTTAATCAATTCTATGAAAGAATTCCATGATACAAATGCACAAATCTGTATGTTAGAAAATATTCGTTTTTTTGAAGGAGAATCAAAAAATTCTGATTCGCTTGCAAGGGAAATTGGTTCACATGTCGACGTATATGTTTTCGATGCATTTGGAACTTCGCACAGAAAGCAAGCCTCTACTTATGGAGCAATCAAAGTAGCCCCTTTTTCATGCGCAGGTTTTTTAGTGCAAAGAGAAGTTGAAGCCTTATCTAGGGCATTAAAAGATTTTTCATCTCCCTTTGCTGCAATCATTGGAGGATCAAAAGTTTCAACAAAGTTAGAGGTCATTCGGAATTTAGGTCAGATATGTGACAAGGTCATTACCGGAGGTGGGATAACCAATACATTCTTGGCGGCCAAAGGCTTTAAGGTCGGCAACTCACTTTACGAGAAAGATATGATTAAGATCGCAAAGTCTTTACTAAATGATTTTAATATTATCCTTCCAGAGGAAGTTGTGGTCTCAAATAGTTTCGATGGCCCACCAATAAAGAAAAGAATTAGTGAGATCGAAGATAATGAAATTATTTTAGATCAGGTTATCTCTGAAGATATAAAACAATTTATTGATTCATCGAATACGATTATTTGGAATGGACCCTTAGGTGTTTTTGAAAATAAAAATTTCTCAGAGGGCACTGAGGAGCTTAGTAAACTAATTAGCATGTCTGATGCTTATACACTTGCAGGTGGTGGCGAGACACTTAGCGCAATCAATCAGTTTATAAACAAAGAAGATATATCCTATTGCTCTACAGCGGGCGGTGCCTTTCTTGAATTCATTGAAGGAAAAGAGTTACCATCTATTAGAGCACTAAGCGATTAACTATTAAGGAGAATTTATGTCATTAATAAGTATGAGACAGCTTCTAGATCATGCCGCAGAGAACTCTTATGGTGTTCCTGCTTTCAACGTTAATAACCTTGAACAAATGAGAGCTATCATGGAAGCAGCTGATGAAACAAATAGTCCTGTTATTGTTCAGGCCTCTGCAGGTGCAAGAAAATATGCCGGCCCTAACTTTTTAAGACATTTAATTTTAGCTGCAATAGAAGAGTTTCCGCACATTCCGGTAGTTATGCACCAAGACCATGGGGCATCTCCAGCAGTATGTCAGAGATCTATACAGCTTGGTTTTTCTTCAGTGATGATGGATGGATCATTAGAAGAAGACATGAAGACTCCAGCATCATACGATTACAATGTTTCTGTTACTAAGCGAACAGTTGATATGGCACATGCCTGCGGGGTTTCTGTTGAAGGAGAGTTAGGCTGTTTGGGTTCACTTGAAACTGGAGAGGCTGGCGATGAAGATGGTAGTGGGGCCGAAGGGATACTAACCCATGACCAGTTATTAACTGATCCGGAAGAAGCAGCAAGCTTTGTGAAAGATACTCATGTCGATGCCCTAGCAATTGCAATTGGAACGAGTCATGGTGCATATAAATTTACGAGGCCACCAACTGGCGATATTCTTGCAATCGACAGAATAAAAGAAATACACAAAAGGATTCCAGATACACATTTGGTTATGCATGGATCGTCAGCAGTTCCTCAGGATTGGTTAGAAATTATTAATAAGTTTGGTGGAGATATTCCTGAGACTTATGGGGTTCCAGTAGAAGAAGTTCAAGAAGGAATAAAGCATGGAGTTAGAAAAGTAAATATCGATACTGATTTAAGGCTTGCATCAACTGGTGCAATAAGAAGATTTTTAGACGCTAACAAATCAGAGTTTGATCCTAGGAAATATCTCTCTGAAACCTTGGTAGCGATGAAGGAAATATGTATTAACAGATACGAATCATTTGGTACCGCAGGCAATGCAGACAAAATCTCACCACTATCATTAGAAGAGATGCATTTGCAATATCTGTCAGGAAATCTAGACCCAACCGTAAATTAAGTCTTGCTTTGTTTAGCACAAAGGGTCAAAAAAGCCTCGGTAAGAGTTAATAAGGATTTAGTCAGCTCTATTGATAAAGGCATACTTTTAATGGTTTGTTTTGAACAAACTGACACACAAGTTCAAATAGATAAACTAATATCAAAAATATTAGATTATTCATTTTTCGAAGGAGTTAGCGGCAAGTTAGATGCAAGTTTGCGTAAAATAGGAGCAGAATTGCTAATTGTAAGCCAGTTTACCTTAAATGCATCCACAAAAAAAGGCTTAAAACCTAGCTTCCATAAGGCTGCATCTCCTGATTTAGCAGAAGAGCTTTATAATAAACTCAAAGCATCCATAAATCTTGAATATAAAAATGTAAAATATGGTGTTTTTGGGGCATATATGGAACTTGAATTAACCAATGATGGACCCTTTACATTAAATTTTAATTTCTAACTCAATGAGCCAAACTAAAGACTTTAGAGCCTACATATCCAATTGGATAGATGAAAATTGTCCAAAATCAATGATGACTCCAATGCCAGCTAGCGAGCAGGTATGGGCATCATCATCAATTTCATTCCCAAATTCAGATTCTGAAAAATGGTTTAATGCAATGACTCAAACTGGATATTCCACACCAGAATGGCCAAAGGAATATGGTGGAGCAGGTTTGGATTTTGAGGAAGCTCAGATTTTAAGGCAAGAACTTAAGAAAAGAGGCTGCAGAAATCCACAGATTAATTTTGGAATAACAATGCTTGGTCCGGTATTACTTGAATTTGGAACAGAAGATCAAAAAAAGGAGTTTCTTCCGAAGATAGCCAGAGGAGAAATATGGTGGTGCCAAGGATTTTCTGAGCCAGGTGCAGGTTCAGATCTTGCAGGAGTAAGTACCACAGCAACCTCAAATGATAATCAAACTTACATAATTAATGGATCCAAAATTTGGACCTCGGAAGCAGATAAAGCTGATTGGATGTATTGCCTTGTTAAGACAGATAAAACAAAAAAGCATGACGGAATTTCATTCGTTTTGATTGATATGAAACAAGATGAGATAACAACAAATAGAATTCAATTGATCAGCGGTGTATCTCCGTTTTGCCAAGTCTTTTTTGATGATGCCAAAGCGCTCAAGTCACACTGTATTGGTGGAGAAAACAAGGGATGGCCGGTAGCAAAATCATTGCTTATGCATGAAAGAACAATGATGAGCGATATGGAGTCTGAGGGAGCAGTAGATATATCGCCTTCAGATTTGCTTAAGAATTGCTCAGAATTTTCGGATAAAAAATTGTTACGTAATGAAATTACAAAACATGAACTAAGAAATGAGCTTATTGATTTGACCATGCAAAGAGTTAA
>ENA-OSEY01001340-OSEY01001340.1-marine-metagenome-genome-assembly--contig:-NODE-1340-length-17145-cov-3.861730_pt1 | contig 17145 bp, 14 predicted proteins | sample MGYA00248465_ERZ534230 | MGnify/ENA primary metagenome ERZ534230 (study PRJEB26409, sample SAMN06344110) | marine metagenome | isolation source: Sea water from surface | place: Atlantic Ocean:Southern...
CTCCCCCACCCATGGAAAGTCCACTGATGGCTCGATATCTTTTATTCTTTCTTATTCTATATAAATTTTCTACATGGGGCATAAATTCTTCGAAAAAAAAATCTTCATAATTCCATTTGCCCGACATTGCATTTGTATAACCCATTTGTCCGGTCCCCGCATCTGGCATAATTATAATCATAGATGTGGCAATTCCAGAATTTATAGCTTTATCAGTAGTATGAAGTACCTCTCCGAATTGTATCCATGCACTTTGATTATCACCTAATCCATGAAGTAAATATAAAACTGGATAACTTCGGTTTGAGCTATCATAATCTGGAGGAAGATATACAGCGAACTTACGGTCACCTTTTAAGATTTTACTATTTATTATGAGTTCATCAATTACTTTTCCATTTTGTCCAAAGACAATTGAAAATGAAATAAATGATAGGAAAATAAGATAAAATGATTTCATTTTTGTTTCAAAGTTTGGGTCGAAAATTACAAAAAAATCAAATCAGATTTGTTACATTGTATAAGACTGTAACTTTTTCATCAAAATTTCAATCACAAAAAAATAGAATGAGCTTTTTTTTAAAACAAAATAAAACATTGCTTTTTTGCTTTTTTATATTGTTTTTTTTCCAACTAATTTTTGGACAAAAAAATATAGAGGCCATTTCATATAATATCAGATATGAAAATTTAGATGATGGGGAAAATCAATGGGATCTAAGGAAGAAAACCCTAATCAATTATTTAAAAAATAAATCTCCTAGCATAGTAGCCATGCAAGAAGTTTTAAACAGTCAGCTTTTAGACCTAAATTTTTCTCTATCCAAATATTCATTTGTCGGCATAGGACGAGAGGATGGAGAAAAAAAGGGAGAATTTTGCCCAATTTTTTTTAATAAATATAGATTTGAATTGATCGAAAGTGAAACTTTTTGGTTATCTGAAACACCAGAAAAAATATCTGTAGGATGGGATGCTGCACTAGAAAGGATATGTACATATGCAAGATTCAAGGATCTTGAAAATAATAGAGAATTTTGGGTATTTAATACCCATTTTGATCACATTGGTGTTAAGGCAAGAAATGAATCAGTCGAATTAATTTTAAAAAAAATTAAAGAAGTCAACAAAGGAAAAATTCCAATTTTGTTAACAGGAGATTTTAATTTGACTCCTGAAAAAAAACCTATTAAAAGGCTTCAAACACTTTTTCAAGATATTTTAGCTGATCTAAATATTGGAGATCACAAATACGGAACATTTAATGGATTTAAAAAACAAGTTGATTCTCCACAAAGAATAGACTATATTTTTCAAAATGGATTTAAAGTTTTAAAATCCGAACATCTTTGGATCAAAACACCAAAAGGTTTATGGGCTTCAGATCATCATCCTGTTTATTTAGAGTGTCTATTCAATTAGTTGCATTTATTTTAAATAAAAACTTATTTTTATAAGTAAATAAATATTTAGATCATGAAAAGTTTGCTTTCAATATTGCTATTAGTTTTTGTATCAAATTTTACAAATGCTCAAAATTTTAGAGGACTTGATAAAAGTCCGCTAGACATGATTGAGTATCCTGCTAGGGGTGGAAATACTATAGCTAGAATATTATATGGAAGGCCGCAGCTTAAGGGGAGAGATATTACTAGACTTGTCCCCGAAGGGCAACTGTGGAGATTTGGAGCTAATGAGGCTACAGAACTGACATTGTACACTCCAATGAAAGTTAATAACAAACAAATTCAGCCTGGTTCTTATACAATGTTTGCTATTCCAAGGGATAATCAAATAACTATTATCATCAATTCAGCAACTCACATTTGGGGTACTTATTATAATCAAAAGATGGATGTGGTAAGAATGACTGTACCCCTAAGACAAGTAACCGAATCTCTTGAAGCGTTTTCTATGGCATTCCAAAAAAGTAATACAGGTATTGACCTTCATTTTGGATGGGGTAATTATAGAGGAACTCTACCCTTTTCAAAATAAGAGTTACTCTTAATTCAGTACTTTTTCCAATGCTTTTTCAAGCATTGGTTCCAAAACATGATATCCTTTTGCTGTAAGATGCACTCCATCATTTGAATACTCCTTAATGATTCCATTATTGCCATCATTTAAAGCTTTAAAATAGTCCAAATAAAATGCACCGCTTTCTTTTGCAAAATCCTTTATCATAGAATTTAACTTTGGAATTTTAATATTTGGTTTTTTACCCGGGCTCCATGGGTAGTCATATGCAGGCAAAACTGAGCACAAAATTACTTTTATACCATTTGCCTGTGCAATTTCAGTCATTGATTTTAAGTTATTTGCAATCATTTTTAATGTAACGGGTCCAGTGTTACCGGCAATGTCATTTGTTCCTGCCAAAATAACAACAACATCGGCATTAATATCGACTACGTCTGCTCTAAATCTTACCAACATTTGAGGAGTAGTTTGACCGCTAATACCTCTATTGACATAATCTTTGTCCTTGAAAAAATTTGGATTGGTTTGTAACCAACCTATGGTAATTGAGTTGCCCATGAAAACAACTCTATTTTTATTTTTCTTCATTTTAGGGAGCTTAGTGTTAAGTTCTTCAAATTGTTTAAAATTTGGCCAATCCATGGGATTAGGCTCTTGACCAATTGTCATTGTAAACTGAAAAATAATTACTGTAAAAGTGAGAACTCTAAGTCTAATTTTCATTTGTTCTGTTTAAATTAAAATTAATAAAATTTACTATATTGATTTAAGCAATTGGTTATCAAATATAACACATGTATTGATCTTCTTACATTATACACTTATGAGAAAAATTATTTTCAAAATTTTATTTTCGATTATTTTAATTGGACCCTATATAAAGGCTCAAAAATATGTGCCTAGCTCAGAAAATTTAGAGGCGCGCGAGTGGTTTCAAAACGCACGTTTTGGACTTTTTGTTCACTGGGGTGTCTACAGTATTTTAGGAGATGGTGAGTGGGTTATGAATAATCAAAATATTAGTATTTCTGAATATGAAAAACTCCCTACTTTTTTTAATCCAATTGATTATGATCCCGTTGAATGGGTCTCAATGGTAAAAGAAGCAGGAATGAAATACATTACAATTACTAGTCGTCATCATGATGGGTTCTCTATGTTTGATACCAAAATGAGCGATTATAACATAGTTCAAAGTACTCCCTACAGAAAAGATATCATTAAACTTTTAGCAGAGGAATGCAGAAAACAGGGAATCAAGTTATTCTTCTACTATTCGCTACTTGACTGGAATAGGGATGATTATTTTCCAAGGGGAAGGACTGGAAAAGGCATAGCAGGAAGGGGCAAAGGCAAATGGGAAAGCTACATTATGTTCATGAAAGGGCAAATTAGAGAATTATTAACCCAATATGGTGAAATTGGAGGTATATGGTTTGATGGGCATTGGGATCAGAAAGAATGGGATGGAACAAAGTTTGGAGATAGCAAAGTTGATTGGCACTATGATGAGATATATGGAATGATACACGAGTTACAACCTCAAGCATTAATTGGTAATAATCATCATATAGGTGTAATTAATGGCGAAGACTTCCAAATGTTTGAAAAAGATCTTCCAGGGAAAAATACCACTGGTTTTGGAACTCCTGAAGACCAAATAGGAAGTCTTCCACTAGAAGTATGTGAAACTATAAATGGTTCGTGGGGATTTAATCTTCAGGACCGAAAGCACAAGTCTGATAAGGAACTAATTCACTATCTAATAAGAGCTGCGGGTTATGGGAGTAATTTGCTGTTGAATGTTGGTCCAATGCCAAATGGGAAAATTCAATCGGAACATAAAGCCTCTTTAAAAGCCATAGGTAAATGGTTAGCTAAAAATGGAAATACAATATATGAAACAAGAAAGGGCCCATTTTTTCCAAACGAAAATTTTGTAAGTACGCAAAAGGGTAATATCATTTATTTGCATGTTTTAAATCCTGAATTAAAAATTTTACAAATGAATAAACTGCCAAGTCAAGTTAAATCAGTTAAAATATTTAATTCAAAGAAAAGCCTAAATTTTAGAAATGACAGATATGGATTTATTGTTGACATTGGCAACAATAAATTAGATCCTATAGATACAATTATTGAGATTCAAATTAAATAGAACATCAGAATTTTAAGTAATATTTTAAATGAGTAAGTTATATTTAATAAGAAGGGTTTTAATTTTTATTTTTTTCTTAAGCATATTCTTAAAATGTGGAAAAAAGGAAAGCTTTATTAGTCCTGTATTGCCTCTACCAAATGCAAATCAGGTTGCTTGGCAAAAAATGGAATACTACGCTTTTATTCATTTTAATATGAATACTTTCACAAATAAAGAGTGGGGTTTTGGAGATGAAAAACCAATCCAATTCAATCCTTCCCAGCTAGACACACGACAATGGGCAAAAGTTATAAAGCAAGCTGGAATGAAGGGTGTCATAATTACTGCTAAACATCATGATGGATTTGCACTTTGGCCAAGCAAATACACAGAACATTCTGTAAAAAATTCTTTGTGGCGGTCAGGGAAAGGTGATTTGATTGAAGAGTTATCGAAGTCTTGTAAAGAATATGGTCTAAAACTAGGAGTTTATATTTCTCCATGGGATCGAAATCATCCTGACTATGGAAAACCCGAGTATGTGTCATATTTTAGAAATCAATTGCGTGAGCTGTTAACCCAATATGGTGAAATTTTCGAAGTATGGTTTGATGGTGCAAACGGTGGAGATGGTTATTATGGTGGAGCTAATGAGGAAAGAAAAGTAAATAAAAAAACCTATTATGATTGGCCTAATACCATTCAGATTGTAAGAGAGTTGCAACCTAAGGCTGTCATATTTAGTGACGCAGGACCTGATATTCGCTGGGTTGGCAACGAAAAAGGATACGCCAATGAAACCACATGGTCACCTATATATAGAGATAGTCTTTATCCGGGTATGCCAAATTTTAATGAGTTTTCTTCTGGTCAAGAAAATGGCACCCACTGGGTTCCAACAGAGACTGACGTATCCATTCGCCCCGGATGGTACTACCATCCAGAAGAGGACAGCAATGTTAAATCTTTATCTAAACTGGTAGATATTTATTTTAATTCTGTAGGTCTTAATAGTTCTTTACTACTTAATTTACCTGTTGATAAACGTGGTTTAATCCATGAAAATGAAATTGAAAATTTAATGCAACTCTCGTCTTATTTAGATCAGACTTTTTCAAAAAATTATTTTTACAACCAAAACATTGAAGTTTCCTCATCGGTTAGGGGATTTGGAAAAATAAATTTAACTGATGAAAACCAGGATACTTATTGGGTCTCAAATCCAAATGATCTAAAGCCGAAGTTTACTGTAACTTTTGAATCACCTGTTGAAGCTAATACTTTTATGGTTCAAGAGTACATCCAACTCGGCCAACGGATTAAAGCGTTCTCTTTTGAAATAATGACTGATGGAAAATGGGAAAAAGTTTATAAAGGAACAACTGTAGGCAATAAAAGGCTGATCCGTTTTAAATCAAAAAGTATAGATGGTATTAGATTTTCAATCTCTAAATTTAAAAAACAAGTAGTTCTGAATAACATCGGCCTTTATAAAGCCCCTAAAATCGATTAAATTAGGCTTAAAATCAACTAACCCATTAGCGACTGAACTTTCATCGCTAATCCCATGTCACCACTAATTTTTATTTCTCCCCCCATAACAGCCATCATTGGATTTAATTCGCCATCACGCAGTTTTCTCAATACCTCAGCTGTAAGGCTTATGGTGCAATCCGCCTCTTCGTCAGAAGCTTTTACGCTATTGGTATCTGAGGTTCCGTCTATAAGAATTCCAACACCGTCTACTTCGAATTTAAGTTTTCCCCCAATTGGCTCCGATGTTGATGCCCTCTTTTCGAATTGGGCTATCATTTTTTCTAGACTCATTTTATATAAATTTTCTTAAAAGTAAAAATAAAAAGTGACACGGTGTCATATTTTTTATTTAGATTAGACAATGTAAATAAAATATTGTGAAGTATCGCCTAAAAAAAGCAGTTGTCTTAGGATCGGGAGTAATGGGATCAGGAATAGCATGTCATTTGGCAAATGTTGGCATGGAAGTTTTAATGCTAGATATTTTACCAGATAACGCAAAACAAGTTAAATTACCTCGTGATTCAGTAGCGAGCAATGCACTACAAAATGCTTTAAAGTCAAAGCCAGCTCCTTTATACAATAAGAATTTTGCTTCTCGAATTAAAACTGGAAACTTTGAAGACGATTTTGAAAAAGTAGCAGACGCAGACTGGATTATTGAAGTTGTTATAGAGCGTCTTGATATAAAAAAAGAGATTTTAAAAAAAGTTGATCAGTTCAGAAAAGAGAAAAGTTTAGTAAGTTCCAATACATCAAGTATCCCTATTAAACTTCTATCTGAGGGACGCTCAGAATCTTTCAAATCTCATTTTTGTGGGACACACTTTTTTAATCCAGCTAGATATCTAAGGCTACTAGAAATTATCCCTACTAAAAATACTTTACCTGAAGTTGCTAAATTTTTTATGGATTTTGGAAAAATTACCTTAGGTAAACAGACCGTTTTATGCAAAGATACTCCTGCATTTATTGGAAATCGTATAGGTGTAATATCAGGAACAGAAATTACCTTACTTACAGAAAAATATAAATTTAAAATAGAAGAAATTGATGCTATGACAGGCTCTTTAATTGGAAGGCCAAATACTGCAAGTTTTAGATTACAAGATTTAGTTGGATTAGATACTGGTGATAATGTAAGCCGTTTTGTTATGGAAAATGTTCAAGATGACAAATACATTGATTCATTAAAAAAGTTACCAGAGCCCAAATTTATGCGTTTCCTTTTAGACAATAAATTTCTTGGAAATAAAACAGGCAAAGGATTCTATGAAAAAACCAAGAAAAAGGATGCTAAAGGTAAAACTATAATAAATGCATTAAATCTAGAAACACTTGAATATGAGCCTGCCATAAGTCCCAAATTAGAAATTGTTAAATCAGCCAAGGGTATTGGATTAATGAACAAAAGATTAAATTATCTTGTCGATGGTAACTCCAAAGAACAAAAGTTTTTCAAAGACTATTTTGCAACACTGTTGGAATATTCTGCTTCAAGAGTTCCAGAAATATCAGATCAATATTATCCAATAGATGATGCAATGCGAACTGGGTATGTTTGGGATTATGGTCCTTTTGAATATTGGGACTTATTAGGTTTAGATAAGGGGATTGAACTTATAGAAGCCAAAGGTGGATCAGTTCCAAAATGGATTATTGATTTGAAAGAATCTGGGGGAAACTCATTCTATAAATTTGAAAACGGCCAAAAGAAATACTTTAATATTCAATCTAGAAAATATGAATTATTACCAGGTAGAGAGTCCTTTATAATTTTAGATAGTTATCGTGAAAACTCTCCAGTATTAAAAAACAGTGAATGTGAAGTTCATGATATAGGTGATGGGGTTTTATGCTTTGAGTTTACAAGTAAAAGCAACTCAATTGGTGAGGGTATAGGAAAAGGTTTATATGAGATTATAGAAATTGCTGAGCAAGGACAGTGGAATGGTCTTGTAATTGGTAATAATGCAAAACAATTTTCTGTCGGAGCCAATTTGATGAATATCGGAATGTTAGCAATGCAAAAACAGTACAATGTCCTAGACAAATTTGTTTCTGATTTTCAGAAAATAAATATGAGAATTAGAACCTCTAAAATACCTGTTGTAGTTGCAACTCAGGGCTATGTGTTTGGAGGAGGATGTGAGATATCAATGCATTGTGATGCTGGAATCTATGCTGCTGAATCTTATATAGGCTTAGTTGAAGTTGGTGTAGGTCTTCTACCTGGTGGTGGGGGTACAAAAGAATTTGCTCTAAGAGCATCAAATGATTTTTTTGATGGGGATGTTCAAACCCCAACACTGATAAAATATTTCAAGTCAATTGCAACAGCCGCAGTATCCACATCAGCTCACGAAGCATATGATTTAGGATATCTAAATAAAAACCGTGATTTTGTATCCGTTAATGCTCCTATGAATTTGATATTAGCTAAAGAAAAAGTTTTGGAGTTATCAAAAAACTACATGCCTGCTTCGTATAGAGATGATATTCATGTTTTAGGAAGAGGAGGAGTAAGTGTTCTTTATTCTGCTATTAATGAGTTTAGAATGGGAGAGTACATGTCAGATTATGATGTCGAAATTGCTCGTAAAATTGCTAATGTGATTTGTGGAGGAGATTTAACATCACCACAAAAAGTTAGTGAAAAATATTTACTAGAAATAGAACGTGAAGGATTTATGAGCTTACTTGGAAATCAAAAAACTCTAGATCGAATTCAATATTTATTGATGAACAACAAACCTTTAAGAAACTAAATAATGGAAGCATATATTGTAAAGGGATATAGATCAGCTGTGACTAAATCAAAGAAAGGAGGATTTAAAAATTATCGCTCAGATGATTTAGCAGTAGATGTTATAAAATATTTGATGGAATCAGTAAATGAAATTGCACCTAAACAAGTTGATGATGTAATTGTTGGTTGTGCAAATCCGGAGGGAGAACAGGGACTTCAGATAGGTAGATTAATCTCTGCAAGATCGCTGGGAAAAGAAGTTGCAGGTATAACAATTAATAGATATTGCGCATCAGGGCTTGAAGCAATAGCTCTTGCTGTAGGTAAGATTAAAGCGGGTTTTGGAGAGATTTTCATCGCTGGTGGTACTGAAAGTATGAGCATGATTCCTATGACTGGTTATAAATTAGCACCTAGTTATAAAGCAAATATTGAAAACATTAATTATCACATAAGTATGGGTCATACTGCTGAGGCAGTTGCAGAAAAATATAATATTAGCCGGGAGGATGCTGATAAATTTTCTTATGAATCTCATAAAAAGGCAGGTGAAGCTGTAGATTCAGGAGTATTTAAAAACCAAATTGTTCCAATAAATGTAAATGAAATTTTTGTGGAAAACGGATTGCGAAAGACAACTACAAACTTGGTAGATACAGATGAAGGAGTTAGAAGAGAAACAACACTAGAGGGACTTGCAAAATTAAACCCTGTTTTTAAAAAAGAAGGAGTTATAACTGCTGGAAATGCTTCTCAAACGTCAGATGGAGCAGCATTTGTTTTAGTTGTTAGTGAATCAATAATAAAAGAATATAATTTAAAACCTATCGCTAGATTGGTGTCTTGCGCAGTTGGTGGTGTAGATCCATTATATATGGGAATAGGTCCTTGTGTTGCAATACCTAAAGCATTAAATCAAGCAGGCCTAAAATTGGGGGATATTGACTTAATAGAGTTAAATGAGGCCTTTGCAGCTCAAGCATTAGCCGTAATTCAAGAGGCTAAACTTGATCCTAAAAAAGTAAATGTCAATGGGGGTGCTATTGCTTTAGGTCATCCCTTAGGTTGTACAGGCGCTAAACTAAGCATTCAGCTATTAGATGAAATGAAAAAGAGAAATCAACGTTATGGTATGGTAACAGCTTGTGTTGGTGGGGGTCAGGGGATCTCAGGAATTTTTGAACGTTTATAAAATGAACGAATCAGCAGTCATTTTGGGTAAGAGAGCTTCTCAAAAAGAGCAAGTTCGCAAGCGTTTAATGAAAGAGGCTTTACTTTTATTTTCCAAAAGAGGTTTAGAAAAAACAACTGTTGCGGATATAGTTCAAAAAAGCAAGATAGCAAGAGGCACATTCTATAATTATTTTACCGATACACAAAGTCTTTTTGACTGTCTTATTGATGAGCTAAATAAAAAGATTAAATCTGCTATTCAACAAACAAGACGTGAAAGTGAAAATGTTTACGACTATCTATATGGAACATTTAAAAGCTATTTTGACCTTATAGGAACTAAAGAAATGATCCAGTTTCATATTTTAAATCAAGCTCAAATACGACAAAGTTCTTATCAAAGTGAGATAATTAAAACTATAGTAAAGAATTTAAATAGAGATCTAAAATCTGATTTAAAAATAAAAGCATTCACAGAAAAGTATGAGTTTCTTCTTCTCAGTTTTATGTTAGTTGGCTCACCACCGGAACTTTTTTTAGCCACACATACATCTAATATAAACTTAACTAGTGACCAATTAGCCATATTCCTAACTAAACTTTTTCATAAAGTATTAATGGAATAACTTGGTTTACACTTTTTTGACAACATGGGTCACAATGCCCCAAATAACTAATTCATCCTCTGTATTAACTTTTATCGGCTTATAATTTTCATTTTCAGGCATAAGATATACACAATCGACCTCTACCTTAAGTCGCTTTACTGTAAAAGCTCCGTCAATAAAGCATACAGCTATTCTATCATTTTGAGGTTCTATACTCCTATCAATTACTAAAAGATCACCATTGTCAAGACCTGCACCTTGCATTGATTCTCCGGAGACCCTCGCATAGAATGTTGATTCTTCATTTCGAACTACCTCCTGATCAATACTAATCCTTAACTCTTTGAAATCATCAGCAGGGGAAGGAAATCCTGCAGAAATTCCTTCTTCTGCTAAATGCATTCTTTTTTTCTGTTCTTGATTTGGATGAAAAAAAACTAATTTCTTATTATGCATAGGACTATTTTACCGTAATTATTTCGCTAAGTTCTGTTGTAAAACGACTTGATAAATATTGTTGTTTCATTTTCCAAGTACGATTTAAGTCTTGATTGGCCAGCTTTATTTTGTGTGGGCCGAAACGTTTATGAATTTTGTCCACACTCTGCATTATAGAAATATGCTTGACATTATTGTTGTCAAAAAGGCTCAATTGACGTTTTGTTGTGGGAGTAAGACCCATAATCATTACACCCGCTTTTTTATAGGAAATACCCTTTTTAAAAATTTTTTTTAGTCCAATTACTGCATATTTACTTAGCATGATATTGGAATCTGTTATGTAAGGAAGATTAAGCACATAGCTATTTTGATAGGTAACAGTATTTTTCTTGTGAGGATCACTCTTGATAAATACTAACATCGTACTGCAACTACTCTGCTGCTTTCGCATTTTTTCAGCACAACTACTTGCAAATGTCGAAATGCGTTCTTCTAAATCCGAGAAGTTACTGATAGTACCCTCAAAGCTACGGGTAGTGGCAATACATTTTTTTGGTGGTTGAATTTCCTCTAATTGAATGGTAGGAAGACCCATTAGATCTCTTTTTATTCGGACTCCTACCACAGACATATGTTTTTTAACCCAGTCTTCAGATAATAAAGTGAATTGCCATGCATTTTCAATACCTAAATATTCAAGCCGTTTTTTGTGTTGGCGCCCTATGCCCCAGACGTCACCTATTTTTGTCCATTTTAATGCCTTAACTCTTTTTTTCTCATTATTAATACAATAAACACCTCCTGTATTTAAACTAAATTTTTTAGCAATTTTGTTAGCTATTTTTGCCAAAGCTTTACTTGGAGCTATTCCTATTGAAATAGGTATCCCTGTCCACTGTTGGATCTGTTTTTTCATTTTCATTCCTTCTCCTTCTAAATCAAAGAAATCAAAGCCCTTAAATTCTAAAAAAGCTTCGTCAATACTGTAGATCTCAACATTTGGGGTAAACTTTTCCAATATAGACATCACCCGATTACTCATGTCGCCGTAAAGAGGATAGTTGGATGAAAAAACCTTTACCCCTTGTCTTTTAAATTGTACCTGATATTTAAAAGCAGGAGCTCCCATGGGAATACCCAATGTTTTTGCTTCGTTGCTTCGAGCAATAACACAACCATCATTATTTGAAAGGATTACAATGGGTTTTCCTTCCCACTGTGGCTGAAAAACACGCTCACACGAGGCATAAAAGTTATTACAATCTACTAATGCAAACATGTAGAAAAGGTATTAAAATGTTTGCATTTGAAAACCTGATTTTTAGAAAAGTTCTTCACTATTCTATTTCGTTTTTAAATAAAATTTGTCTAGGAAAACTATTTTTATTCAAATCCAAAGACACTTAAGGCAAAAATTGTAATTTTGTAATCAAGAATTTGTACGACTCAACTACATGGATAATTATTCATTCCTGAACACTGCTCATACAGCATATTTTGCTGATTTGTATGACCAATATTTGCAAGATCCAGACAAAGTTGAGCCTAGCTGGAGAGCTTTTTTTCAAGGCTTTGATTTTGGTTTGGAAAGTAATGGAATAAATGAATTGATAGCTTCAAATGAAACTAAAAATATTGAAATACCCGAACACTTACAAAAAGAATTTAAAGTAGTTAAACTAATTGACGGATACAGAACTAGAGGTCACTTGTTCACTAGAACAAATCCAGTAAGGGAACGTCGAAAATATCAGCCAACATTAGACATTGTGAATTTTGGACTTTCAAATGAAGACCTGTCAATTATATTTAATGCGGGTGAAATAATGGGAATTGGCCCAAGTTCTTTAAATGACATTATAAAACACTTACAAAGAATTTATTGCAGCTCGATTGGTGTAGAGTACATGTATATTAGGAATCCAGAAAGAGTTAATTGGATTCAGCAACGACTGAATGTAAATGATAACCATCCGAAATTTTCAGTAGAAAACAAAAAAAATATTTTAAAAAAATTGAGTCAAGCAGTAAGTTTTGAAAATTTTTTACATACTAAGTATGTTGGTCAAAAAAGATTTTCTTTAGAAGGAGGTGAGTCACTGATTCCCGCACTTGATGCCCTAATTTTAGAAGCTGATAATTTGGGTGTTGAAGAATTTGTAATGGGAATGGCTCATAGAGGAAGATTGAATACTCTAGCAAATATTTTTGGAAAATCAACAAAAGATATTTTCAGTGAGTTTGATGGTAAAGATTATGATGACGAAGTGTTTGATGGCGATGTGAAATATCATCTGGGGTGGACTTCAAAAATAGACCCAAATAATGATGGAAAACAAATTAATATAAGCCTTGCTCCAAATCCTTCACATTTAGAAACAGTAGGAGCTGTTGTCCAAGGAATTGCAAGAGCAAAACTCGATAATAACCATTCAGGTGATACTTCTAAAGTACTCCCAATACTTGTACATGGTGACGCGGCAATCGCGGGGCAGGGACTTGCATATGAAATAGTTCAAATGGCAGCTCTAAAAGGATATTCAACAGGTGGAACTATTCATATAATTGTTAATAACCAAATAGGTTTCACAACAAATTATTTAGATGCACGATCAAGTACATACTGCACAGATGTTGGGAAAGTTACATTATCTCCTGTTATGCATGTTAATGCAGACGATGTAGAAGCGGTAATTCATGCAGTCCTTTTTGCTTTAAATTATAGAATGAAGTTTAAAAGCGATGTGTTTATTGACCTTCTTGGTTACAGAAAATATGGCCATAACGAAGGAGACGAGCCCAGATTCACACAGCCTAAACTTTATAAAAATATTTCTAAACATCTAAATTGTAGAGATATCTACGCAAAAAAATTAATTGAGGAGGGTATAATTGAAAAAACTTATATAAAATCGTTAGAAAAAGAATACAAGGAATTTCTGGAAAAAAATCTTGAAGACTCAAGAAAAGTAAGTAAAACTTTTATTAATCCTTTTATGTATGATGAATGGAAAAACATAGCACCATATTTAGAGAGGGTTGATGAGTTTGCGATGAAAAAATACGTAAATACAAAAGTTGACAGTAAATCCCTTGAGAAAGTTGCCAATGCAATCTCAAATCTACCTAGCACTAAGAAATTTTTAAGAAAGGCTGAAAAACTTATCTCTGAAAGAAAAAAAATGTTTTTTGATTTAAAAACTTTAGACTGGGCTATGGGAGAACTTCTTGCGTATGGAACTTTATTATTAGAAGGACATGACATAAGACTCTCTGGACAGGATGTGGAAAGAGGTACATTTTCACATCGTCATGCCATTTTAGTTGATGAGGATTCTGAGGAAGAAATTATTCTTCTAAATAATATTGACAAAGAACAAGGTAGATTCAGAATTTTTAACTCTTTATTATCTGAGTATGGAGTCTTAGGTTATGATTATGGTTACTCGATGACAAGTCCTAATTCATTAACAATTTGGGAAGCCCAGTTTGGAGATTTTTCAAATGGAGCACAAATAATTATTGATCAATACATAACTTCAGCGGAGGATAAATGGAAATTACAAAATGGTATAGTTTTACTTTTGCCGCACGGTTATGAAGGTCAGGGAGCTGAACATTCTTCAGCTAGAGTTGAAAGATATTTACAAATGTGTGCTAAAGACAATATGTTTGTAGTTAATTGTACGACTCCTGCAAATCTGTTCCACGTATTAAGACGTCAACTTAAAGCAAAATATAGAAAACCATTAATTATTTTTTCTCCAAAAAGTCTTCTCCGTCATCCAAAGGCAATCTCTAATATAGACGATTTTATAAATTCAAGTTTTAAAACTACAATTGATGACTTAAAGGTTGATATTAAATTTGTTGAAACTGTTGTTTTTTGCACAGGAAAATTTTATTATGATCTACTTGAAGAAAGAAGAATAAGAAAAAGAGAGAATAATGTCGCTTTAATTAGAATCGAACAATTATTTCCACTACCCGATAAAGAAATTAAAAATTTAATTTCAAAGTATAAGCACTCTAAAGATTTTGTTTGGGCTCAGGAGGAACCAAGAAATATGGGTGCTTGGAGCCACTTGTTACTTCATTTACCAGATGTTAAAATGATGAGGGTAGCAAGTAGAAGAATGTATGGTTCGCCTGCTGCTGGAAGCTCAACAAGATTTAGTAAGCGTCACAAAGAGGTTATCGACTACGTTTTTGACAAAACAAAAGATAATTTTATTAGAAAAATTAAAAAATAAAGTATCATGATTTTAGAAATGAAAGTTCCCTCTCCCGGAGAATCAATCACTGAAGTTGAAATTGCTCAATGGCTTGTCAGTAATGGTGATTACGTTGAAAAAGATCAAGCAATTGCTGAAGTAGATTCTGATAAAGCAACTCTTGAACTGCCTGCAGAAGTTAGCGGAACAATAACCCTCAAGGCCGAGGAGGGAGACGCAGTTTCTGTGGGAGCAATCGTTTGTCTAATTGATACTGACGGAAAAGGCAATAAGACGAACGATAATATAGAATCTTCTGAGAAAAATTTAGAGACTGATAAAGCAATAAATGAAGCGACCTCAATTCCAAATAATTATGCTGCACAAACACCCTCACCCGCTGCTAAAAAAATTATTGATGAAAGAGGTATTAATTCTAGTGACATAAAAGGTTCTGGAAGAGGAGGTAGGATTACTAAAAACGACGCATTAAATGCAATTCCATCAATGGGGTCTAAACCTGAATGGGGTGAGCGTCAACAAAATCGTGAAAAACTTTCAATGCTCAGAAGAAAAGTTGCAGAGCGATTAGTAGAAGCTAAAAATGAAACTGCTATGTTGACCACTTTTAATGATGTTGACATGGATGCAGTGTTTAAAATTCGCAACAAGTTTAAAGATGATTTCCAAAAAAAGCATAATGTCAAACTCGGTTTTATGAGCTTTTTTACCAAAGCTGTTGTAAGAGCACTTAAACTTTTTCCAGATGTTAATTCAATGATGGATGGAGATCACAAAATTTCCTATGATTATTGTGATATAAGTGTTGCTGTTTCAGGACCAAAGGGTCTAATGGTACCAGTAGTTCGTAATGCTGAATTGTTGAGCTTTTCTGGAATTGAGAAGGAAATTTCTCATTTAGCAACTAAGGCACGTGAGGGTAAAATTACTGTAGACGATATGACAGGAGGAACCTTTACAATTTCTAATGGAGGTGTATTTGGATCAATGCTATCCACACCAATTATAAATCCTCCTCAATCAGGTATATTAGGAATGCACAACATCATTAAGCGTCCTGTTGTTATAGATGATAAGGTGGTTGTTCGTCCTATGATGTATTTAGCACTTTCATATGATCATAGGATAATAGATGGTCGTGAATCTGTTGGTTTTTTGGTTGCAATTAAAGAGGCATTGGAATCTCCAGAAGAATTGCTTATGGATGGTGACCCTTTAAAAGCTTTCGAGTTGTAGGAATAATTTTCTTTGACCATAGTCAATAATTGCATTATTTTCTTTCAAAAAATCAGCACCAATAACACCGTCAATTTTTTCAACTCCTTGAGAATTTAATGTATCATTTACATGACCAAGATCTAGTAATACGAAAGCTTGTTTACCTTTAAAATTTCTTCCAAGTTTGACATTACAGTTAAGTGTCATTATAGCTTCCATTTTTCCTTCGCTTGCTCCTGAAGCTTGAAAAGGCTCTCCATATTTTTGTAATTCAAAATGATCCTGAAGAACAGAATTAATGCAGCTGTTTGAGGCACCAGTATCAATTAAAAGTTTAGCCTTTTTTCCATTTATCCATGCTTTGCATAAAATATGCTTAGTTTTTAAAACCTTGACTTTTGAAAAGACTTTCCTCATGATATTAACAAATATATTTAAGTTTTAAAATTTAAAAAGTATGATTAAATCACTTTAATTAATTTTGATGAAAATAGACCATTTGTGCATCTAATTGACACACATACTCATTTGTATCTAGAAGCTTTTGATAAAGATAGGAATCAAGTTATTGATAGAGCAATATCAGTCGGTGTAAATCATTTTTTTATACCTGCAATCAGTAGTAAATATTTTAAAAGGATGTTTGATCTCAAGAAACAATATCCAAAAAAAATTCATTTGATGGCAGGATTACATCCTTGCTATGTAAAGGAAGATTTTAATGAGGAATTAAATTTGGTGTCTAATTTATTGAAATCGAAAAACTTCTGCGCAATTGGTGAAATTGGAATTGATTTATATTGGGATAAGAGTTTTTTAAAACAGCAACAAGATGCTTTCCAAAAACAAATTCAACTAGCAATTGACCACAAATTGCCAATAGTAATTCATTGTAGGGAGGCATTTGATGAAATTTTTGAAATTTTAGATCAATTTAAATCTGAAAAACTTTTTGGAATTTTTCATTGTTTTACTGGATCAATCAAACAGGCATATAAAGCAATAAGTTTAAACTTTAAGTTAGGTATTGGAGGAGTAGTAACATATAAAAATGGAAGAATT
>ENA-OSEY01001341-OSEY01001341.1-marine-metagenome-genome-assembly--contig:-NODE-1341-length-17138-cov-3.644511_pt1 | contig 17138 bp, 25 predicted proteins | sample MGYA00248465_ERZ534230 | MGnify/ENA primary metagenome ERZ534230 (study PRJEB26409, sample SAMN06344110) | marine metagenome | isolation source: Sea water from surface | place: Atlantic Ocean:Southern...
CTTATAAAGAACAAAAAAATAAAAAAAAATAAATGTTTGGAGATTTTCTCAATATAATTTTTAAATCTATTAAGTTAGATAAAACCTTATATAGCGATAACAAAAATTTTGGTGAGGCATCAATTTATTTTGCTGGTTTGATCATGATTCTTGATGGAATGGCTGGGGCGGTTGCAGCTAACACTGTGATAAAAACTGCAGTTGCTATGTCAGGATTGACAGCAATTTTAACCTGGTTTGTTTGGGCAATTTTTATTTTTGTAATAGGAGTGAAGTTATTTCCAGATAAACAAACAAAAGTATCCTTTAAAAAAGTCCTAACCGCAGTTGGGTTTGCACATGCTCCAGGCTTATTAAGATTTTTTGCGGTAACTCCTGAGCTAATGATACCAATTATTTTCTTAACTCAATTTTGGATTTTCGCCGCATTAATAATGTCTACAAAACAAATCTTAAATCTTAAATCAAATTTGAAATCTTTCGGAATTGTATTTTTATCTTTTTTGATAATTGCTTTTTTATCTATTACTTTTGTGATGAGTAGGATGAATGCCATGCCAATTAATCATATCTAGATAGGAAATATAGTTTTAGATACTCTGCAAGATTTACAAATTTTAAACCCAGTAAGAATTAGATTTTGTGTAACACTTTCGTGTTCTTCTTTACATTCATCACAAATATCGTCTAAATCTTTTAAATCTTGTTCTTTAATATCTTCTTCATTAGTCATTATCAGTCAATCCTGCGCCAGCTGCACTTTTTTTTAAACTTTCTGTTTCCTCTACAAATGTGTTTTCAGATAGTTTGTAAAGATTTTTCCATTCTCTTTCTGTAAAAGAGTCTTTATTATCTAAAATACTTATTTCAATTTTTTTGGCTATTAGAGGAAATTTTTTTTTTGATAAATTAGAAAAGATATTCACGTCAAAATTAAACAAAAAAAAATTTTTATCGAATTTAAATAATATTTTTTTTCCTATTATTTCCGAACTTCTACTTAAAAAAGGAATAAAAAGTATTGGATAAGCTATATTGCTAAAAGTAATCTTTTTAAATGACTCTAATTTTTTTATTTGATCTAAAAAACTTATTCCTAAATTTATTGGACATAAAGCAGATTTATTTGATTTATTATTTTTATTGATAACTGATAAATTATCAAATTTCTTTTTGTTCATAAGCATGTAATATTGATTCAAATTTTTTATTCCTGGCAAACCAAATAGCTCAAGTAATCTTATACCCTTTGCTACCTCTTCTGATACGCCCCAAGAAAACCCTATAGCTTTACTGGCTCTTTTTGATGTTGTTTCTATTTCACTTAAAGATTTCATTAATTATTTTTAAGATTTATAAACCCATTGATCATCAAAATTTTTTAGTTCATTGGGAAGTGGTGCGCCTTGAAACATACAAATACGAAGCCATTTATCAGATTTTGGATCAAATTTTAAAGCTCCAAAAAAAGATAACTTTAATCTCAACATATCAATTGGGATTGTGTTTTCACCAATAGTATTATCTTGAATTTCAGAGTATGGAAATTTTTCTACTATAAAAGCTCTTCTTATAACATGTCTCAAATCAGAATTATCGATTAAAAATTCATTTATTGTTAATGATTTTCTTAATGATAATAACTTTTCATGTAATTTTTTTATGTCTCTTGCTATTGCAAGAGGCTGTTCCAATTCAGAACCTTGCTCTTCAAAACGATCTGCAAATCTAGGTTCCTCTTTATTTTTTGAGATAAACCAAAATTTTTTTTGATTTTCTTTTTTTTTAAAATTTATTGTCAAAATATTTGAATATTTTTTTTCTATAATGCTCAATAAATCTTTAGTAGTACGATCTGTTGGAATGTTAAAATGCTTCTCCTCATCTGAGCTCATTTTTTTTACAAGTGGTTGTACTATTTCATCAAATGGCTCTAACATAATAGACACAATATATTCTATACATTCATCACAAGTTTCCTTTTCCAACCAAAGATAAAGTTCATTAAATGGATAATATTTTTCAAAATCAAATTTTTTTTCTAGAAAGGTCAAAAATTTTCTAACATCGTGCAATAAAAGATTTATTTTCTGAAGTTGATATTCACTATCAGTGTTCCAACTAGTAATATTTTTAATGGAGTTTCTCACACAATTTTTAAATAAATTACTATCTTTTTTATCAACCTTTTTTAATTCTCTTATTTTTTTTAAAGCAGTTTCTCTACAAAATATCCAATTATTCAATAATGTTGGATGGTTAACTATAAATGGGGCCATACCTAAACCTGTTGAATTTCCTATTCCAAGATTTTTACAAATATGTGGATCTAATTTAATAGCTTTTTTTGGATTTCTATTTTTGGCAACATGATTAACTTGATCAAAAGTAAACTGTCTGACTAAATAAACTAACATCATTTCTAACCTAAAAGGTCCATTAATTTCCTCTCTATTCTTAATTCTAAAACGATCTGCTAGACCAAATTTACCTGACCCATAAACTGCAGTTGTTCTATAAAGGTATCCAACTTTATCTAGTAAATTCAAATTTGGTTGAACACCATTACTTAAACTTTGAACAACGTGCTCAAAAATTCTAACAGATTTATTAGCTCTGGATAAAGTTAATTCCTTATAAGACAGTCTTCCAACTTCTTGTTTTGGAACTTCATTTCTTAATCTTTCAATATCTTTTTTTTTTGGTATACCATCATGAAGCGTGAATGCTGCATCCCACTTAGTTGCAATCACTCTATCAGATCTTTCATGATCGTTAATTTTATTTGCAAAACAAATTAATGAGTAAACTCTGTCTTTTTTTTTAAAAGAATATACTGCAGTACCGTACCCTTTTTTATTAAGATCAAATAAGTCTCTATTATAATCCCAATCTTTAAACTCATTTAAAAAACTTCTTAGAAAAGATAATTTAGATTGATGAAATGACCCAAGTCTTGAGAGTTTCATTATTATGTTTGGATCTCTTAATTTTATGTTCATAGTTATATATTTTTATAAAAATTATACCAATTGTTTCCAAGTATTCCATTGGTCTCATTGTCTGAAAAACCAACTTTTTTAAATCCTTTTTCTAAATTTTTAAATCCTCTGGCATCTTTAAACCAATTTGGTTGCTCTGGGAAACCAGCTTTATTTTTTGAGCCCTCTCCATAGTTTTTATTTTTTGACCACGTGCCGTTTCTCATCCAATCAACAACTTCATCAGGTTGATTTAAGCAAAGATCTGAACCGATTCCAATGTTATCTACATTCATAATTTCTGCAGTTCTTGCAACCATTTCACAAAAACTATCTATAGAACAATTCGTATTATTTTTTAAATGGTGTGGATAAAGTGATAATCCTAGAATGCCTCCACTATCACTTAAAGTTTTTAATAGTTCAGAGGATTTATTTCTTTTTGCAGCATGCCAAAATGATGGATTAGCATGCGTAATTGCTATAGGTTTTTCACTTATATCAATGGCATCAAATGTACTTTTTTCAGCTGAATGAGACATGTCAATAACAACTCCGACTCTGTTCATCTCTTTAATAACTTCTCGTCCAAAATTAGTAACCCCACTATCAACTTTTTCGTAACATCCAGTAGCTAATAAAGACTGATTGTTATAAGTCAATTGCATAAACCTACAACCAAGTTCATGAACTTTCTCAACTAAATTAATATCATCTTCAATTGGAGAACAATTCTGGAAACCAAAAAAAATAGCTGTTTTATTTTCTTTATTTGCTTTATCAATGTCTTGAAAATTTTTACCTAAAAAAATTAAATCTGAATTATCTTTAAAAAGTTTTTCCCATTTTTTGATTTCCATCAATAATTCATCGAAATCTTCATGGTAAACTATTGTAACATGCACTGCATCCAATCCAGCTTCACGATTAATTTCAAAAACTTTTCTAGACCAATTGCAGTATTGAAGATTATCTATTTTAAAATTCATTTTGATTATTAATTCAAATCATACCAACATGTTTTTTCAAATACTATTTATTTTATTGAAATTTTAATCTAATTTTGAAATAAAGATTATGCTTAAATCCATGAAAAAAAATAAAAATTTTAAAGTTGCAATAGTTATGGGTAGTCAATCTGACTATAAAACGATGCAATTATCTACAAAAATTCTAAAAAAAATGGGCATAAAGTTTGAGACTAGAATACTTTCAGCCCATCGAACTCCAAAAAGAATGTATGAATTTGCCAGCAAAGCAGAAAAAAACAATTTTAAAGTAATTATTGCTGGTGCAGGGGGTTCGGCACATCTACCTGGCATGATTGCAGCAATTACGCATTTACCAGTTTTAGGAGTGCCAATAGAAAGTAAAAAACTTAAAGGTCTAGACAGTTTGCTATCAATAGCACAAATGCCTAAAGGTATTCCTGTTGGAACATTAGCAATTGGAGAAGATGGAGCTATAAATGCTGCTCTATTAGCATCTGCTATTATTGCCAATTATGACTCAGGTGTAAAAAAAAAATTGAATAATTGGCGATCTACTCAAACAAAATCTGTAAAAAAAAGACCTAAATAAAAAAAATGACGGTAAAGAATTTAGGTATTATTGGAGGTGGTCAATTAGGTAGTCTTTTAGCCTCTGCTGCAAAAAAGTTAAATATAAATACAACTGTTTTTTGTGATGACATTGATGCACCTGCTCAAAATTTTTGTGATTATTTCATACACGGAAAATATGATGATAAACAAAAAATCCAAGAATTTATTCAAAAAGTTGATGTGATAACTTTTGAGTTTGAAAATATTCCTTTTGAAACTTTAAATGAAATGAATAAATTTAAACCTGTTTTACCAAAACCATCAATCAATCGTTTAATACAACATAGATTAGCTGAAAAAGACTTTGTTAATAAGCTTAATATTAGAACAACCAGATATGTTTCAATAGAAAAGAAAGATGATCTTGAAACTTTAGGAGACTTTCTTCCAGGAATTTTGAAAACAACAACTATGGGCTATGATGGAAAAGGTCAATATCCAATTAAAAATATAAAAGATGTAAATTCTATGAATATTGATTTTTCAAAAGAATATATTCTTGAAAAATTGGTTAAACTTAAAAAAGAAATATCAGTAATAGTAACTAGATTTGGAATAAATAATTTTGAGGTATATGAGCCAATTGAGAATACACATCAAGATCAAATACTTAAGAACTCTTTAATACCAGCTGAAATTAATAAAAAGATATTAGATCAATCAACAGAATGGGCTACTCGAATCGCTGAAGAATTAAAGTATGTTGGAACACTTTGTGTAGAATTTTTTATTGATAGAAATGAAAATTTATACGTTAATGAAATTGCTCCAAGAGTTCATAATTCTGGTCATCTTACGATTAATGCATACAACATAAGTCAATTTGAGAATCATGTCAGAGCCGTTTGTTCGATGGAAAAAATTCCTTTGAAAAAACTTCATAATGCAAAAATGGAAAATTTAATTGGAAATCAAATTACACCATATAGACAAAATATAAAATTAAATGAAAATCAATTTTTTTTTGATTATCTTAAAAAAGAAATTAAAGATAAAAGAAAAATGGGACATATAACGACAATAATCTAAATGCTTGAATCTATCGAAGGAAATTTTGATCACCCAGAAGTAAATGAACTTCTTACTAAGCATTTTGTTGAATTAAAAGCTGCTTCGCCTGAAGGAAGTGCTCATGTTTTAGATATCCCTGGACTTAAAGTTCCATCTATAAAATTCTGGAGTTTGTGGAAAGATAAAGAATTATTTGGTTGTGGTGCACTTAAGTTTTTAGATAAAGAACATGGTGAATTTAAATCAATAAGAATACATGATAAATATAGGAATAAAGGAAATGGCATTAAAGTTATTGAACATTTAATTGATGAAGCAAAAAAGCTTAATATTAAAAGAATAAGTCTAGAGACTGGAGCTGGCAAATTTTTTGATCCAGCAAGAAAGCTATTTAAAAAGTGTAATTTTGAGCCATGTGAGCCATTTGCACACTATAAAAAAGATGTAAACTCTATTTATTTGACAAAACAACTAAACAACGATTAGAACTAAAAATTAACCAAATTCATATATTTAGTTGACAAAAGCTAATAAATTCTAAAGAAGTACGGTTTACTTAATTATAAGTAATTAATTAATATAACATAAGAAGAAAAAAAATATGAGTCTACAAGGAAAAGTGAAATGGTTCAATCCAACCAAAGGTTTTGGTTTTATTGAAAGAGATGATAAAGAAAAAGATGTGTTTGTACATGTTTCAGCTGTAAGAAATGCTGGTATGAACGGTTTAGATGAGGGTCAAGCTTTGACTTTCGATGTTGAAGACGGTCCTAAAGGTCCTTCAGCAGTTAACTTAAAAACTGCATAATTTTCATAATATTTTATTGGCTATAAATTATTTTAATAATTAATAAGTATTAATTTATTTTTATAGCCAATGATTTATTCTTTTTAAAAAGATATAACAAAGTATGATTGGTATTTTAGGTGGTATGGGGACCCAGGCTGGTCTTGATTTCTGTAATAAACTTGCAATTTTGTACAGAGGTAAAATTGATCAAGATTATCCTTTATTTCTTCTTTACAATAAATCAAATATTCCAGGCAGGCCTGAGTCTATAGGTATTCAGACAGGAAATTTATCAAAAAAGATAAATAGTAAAAAAAGTAAAAAAAGATATTCGTCAGTTCTTAAAAGTTTAATAAATGGATGCAATGTATTAAAAAAAAGTAAATGTAAATTTATAGTTATCCCATGTAATACTGCCCATTATTGGTATGATGATTTACAAAAAAAAATTAAATTACCAATAGTTAATATGCCTAAAGAAGTTTTTATTCACACAAAAAAGAAATGTAAAAAAAATTCATCAATTGGATTACTTGCAACCGAAGGAACTTTAAAGACAGGTGTGTATAATAAATTCTTTGATAAAAATTTTAATCTAATTTTCCCTAGTAAGTCAATTCAAAATAACTCTGTAAATAAAGCGATTAAGCTTGTCAAAATGGGAAATGTAAAATTAGCAAATAAAGTAATTAAACCTGCTATTAATTTTTTAATTAAAAAAAAATGTAAAAGAATCATTCTTGGTTGTACTGAATTACCAATTGCAATTTTTGCATTTCAATCCTTCAAAACAATCAAATCTTCAAAGATATTTTTAGACCCAAATTTAATTTTGGCTAATACCGCGATGAAAAAATACAAACAGACAAATGTCGTCTAAAGAAAAACCATATATATTATTGGTTGCAGAATTAATTTACTCTGAAGTTTATAGACTAAAAAAAACAAATTCTGATTTTTCAAATATTAATGCAATAGAAGCTTTTATTGGAAGCGACATCTATAAAAAAATTGGAAGTGGTAAGTTTCATGACGAATTATTAAAAAAATTAGAAAAAAATAATTTTATTGATCAAAAAACAAAAAAAAAAGTCCCTGAAGAAACTATTAGATTACTTCATATTCAAAAAGACTTAACAGTAAAACAATTAATACAATTTCCTGAATTGTACTATGCAAAGAGTCATTTTCCACTTGAAATTTCACAACGTGCATTTGACCATTTATGGAGAATGTGTGAAAGTTACGAATTATGGTGTAAGGAAACTAAACAATTAAATTTAATTTTATTAAATATTATTGATTAGATAATTTAATTCTACCTCTAGATTTCTCGATTTTATTTTTGACTAATTGATAAAAATCTTCACTTTCTAGTGTTTGTTTTTGAATGTTATTCTTTTTAGGTATATTTTTAGACGTAATTTCCTCCAAATTTTCAATGGGAGTTTTCCCAGTGTAGCTTGTTATCAAATGATTAGACCCATATGACAATCCAGCTTGAGTTACATTTCCAGTAGAAGTAAGTGTATAGGCAGGACCGAGCATTGCAGTCGGTGCTCCACAAGCTCCAAGAAAGCATAAAATAGATAAACTAATAAATATTTTTTTATTCATACAAACTTAACAGAACCTTATACATTTTAGATTACAACTCAAGGTAGAATTAAAAAGGCTAATTTTCATAAGTAAATTTAACTAAATTAAATAATCTAATGTAAGCATAAATACTTTATAAAACCTGAAATGGTCAGAATATTTCCTTTCCTATTTATATTACTTTGGTCATCAGCTTTCATAACTACAAAACCTATTGTAGATAATAGTGATCCATTTGCAGCACTAGCTTTTAGATTTTTTTTTGTGGCTATAGGTTTTTATTTCTTTTCTATATTTCAAAAACAATCAATTTTTGTAAATAAAAAAAATATATTTGAATCTATAATTAGTGGAGTTTTTTTTCATGGCTTTTACTTGGGTGGCGTCTTTTATTCAATATCTATAGGAATGCCTACTAGTATTGCTGCTTTGATTGTTACACTTCAGCCTATTTTAACTAATATTTTAGCTGTTCCTTTGTTAGGAGAAAAAGTTACATCAAAACAATGGGTAGGTGTTTTACTTGGATTTTTTGGAGCTACTATAGTCTTAGGAATAGATGTAGGTAAAGAAATTCCTCAATTAGGATTGATAGCAACAATCATCGCTTTACTAGCAATAACTTTATCTACCATTTGGCAGAAAAAAATAAGTAATAATTTATCTCTTTCAGTAAACAATTTTTATCAGGCTATAGGTGGTTTTTTATTTCATGTTTTAGTGATTATTTTTTTTGCTAAACCTTATATTGAATTTACAAAAACTTTTATAATAGCAATGAGTCATCAAATTTTTCTTGTTTCTTTTGGAGCATTCACAATATTAATGTTTTTAATAAAAAAAGATTCAGCTAGTAAGACAGTTTCTATTTTTTTTCTTATTCCTGCAACTTCTGCCCTCATGGCATGGTTTTTTCTTGGTGAAAATTTTACTTTTATAGACCTAACAGGTTTTTTAATTGCCTCTATTGGTGTCTATATTGCTACAAGAGATTAATCATTTAGTTTTATTGTTTTTTAAAAAAAACTATTCTATATTTTCTTATGGAAGATATAAAAAATAAAGAACTTCAATCTGCTACATTTGAAAGATTATTGAAACATTTAGATGAGAGAAAAGATGTTCAAAACATAGATTTAATGAATTTAGCAGGTTTTTGTAGAAATTGTTTATCAAGATGGTATCGGGAAGAAGCAGAAAAAAAAGGTATAAATATTTCTGATTTAGATGCAAGAAAACATATCTATAAAATGCCGTACTCTGAGTGGAAAGAAAAATATCAAAAATAATTATTTTTCTTTTAATCTTGGAAATAGTTCAACAAAATTACAAGGTTTGTGATTTATATCTAACTGATATTTAAGTATCTCATCCCAAGCATCTGTAACTCCTCCAGAAGATCCTGGTAAAGCAAAAACATATTTTCCATTTGAAAGCACTGCACAAGCTCTGGATTGAATTGATGAGGTCCCAACAGATTTAATGCTGATATATCTAAACATCTCACCAAAGCCTGGGATATGTTTATCGGCTATTTCATCAAGTGCCTCTGGGGTTATGTCTCTTCCTGTGAGCCCAGTTCCACCTGTAGTAATTATTGCATCAATTTTTTTATTATTGAGCCAATCTTTCAAAATTACAACGATATCATCTTTATTGTCCTTGCAAATTTTTCTATCTATCAAATTATGATCTGCTTCTTTTATTTTGTTAACGAGAATTCCACCTGATTTATCATTATCAATTGTTCTAGTATCTGTTACAGTTAATAGTGCTATATTTATTTTCATAAAAAAATTTATATGATTATATTATCAATATTATTTTTTGTTACAGCAATTTTATATTCCAGTGTAGGTTTTGGAGGAGGATCTACTTATTTAGCTTTATTGTTAATATGGGAAATTCCATATTACATTTTTCCAGTCATAGCTTTATTTTGTAATATAATTGTAGTAACCGGAAATTCTATTAATTACATACGAGCTGGAAACCATAATTTTAAATTATTAATTCCATTTTTAATTGGCTCAATTCCTCTAGCTTTTTTTGGTGGAACTTTAAAAATAGATAAGGAAATATTTGAAATCTTATTATTTATAATTTTGACAATCGCAGGACTTTTATTGTTAATCAATAATAAATCCTATGAAAAAGAATTTGTAATTAAAAAGATTAATTTTTTAATTTCAGTTTTCATAGGTTCTATTCTAGGCCTAGTTTCAGGATTAGTAGGTATCGGAGGAGGTATTTTTTTAAGCCCTATTCTTTTTTTATTAAAAGCAGATAAACCTAAAAATATTGTTACTACTGCATCATTATTTATACTTATAAATTCAATTTCTGGAATTTTTGGCCAATTAACTAAAGAGAGTGTCCTTAACGAATTTTTCCTATATTGGCCACTATTTTTAGCAGTTTTAATTGGAGGACTTTTTGGTAACTTTCTAAATCTTAAAATTTTTTCCAATAGGGCGCTAGCATTGATAACATCCATATTGGTTATATTTGTGGCATGTCGAATGGGCTTTAAGATATTTGTTTAATCAAGATGAATTTAGACTTTTTCAAAAAAATAAGAATTTTAGATGGTGGTATGGGTCAAGAGCTTCTCACACGAGGTATGAAGCCAATAGGAACTTTGTGGAGTGCAAGTGCATTAATAGATGAAAAATATCATAAGCTTTTATTTGATACTCACGTAGATTTCATAAAAGCTGGCGCTGAGGTTATAGTAACTACCACTTTTGCTTCAAGAAGAATACGTTTAATTGAAAACAATTGTGAAAAAAAATTTGAATATATCAATAAAAAAGCTGGCGAGATTGCAAAAAAAACAAAAGATCAGTTTCCACATGTATTAATAGCAGGGGGATTGCCACCACAAAATTTAACTTATAGAGCTGATGAAAGATCTTACAATGAGATTAAAAATGATTTTATTGATCAAGCACAATTAATAAATCCATACGTAGATTTTTTTTATTTTGATGTTTTAAGTAGTATTAATGAAATTAAAATAGGTATCGAGTCGATTAAGGAGTTTAATAAACCTTATTTAGTAGGTATTCATATATCTGAGGGTACAAAATTACCAAGTGGTGAAAAAATTTCGGATCTGATAAATAATTTAGATACTAGTAAACTACTTGGCGTAACTCTTTCTTGTGTTTCACCAGAAAATTTTCAAATAAACCTTAATGAAATAAAAAATCTAGGTATGCCCTTTGGTTTTAAATTAAATGGTTTTATTAAAACAAGTCCGATTCCAAAATTTGATAAAAATAAGAAAACAAAAAATCCAAGTGAATTACTTGGTGTTCGTAAAGATTTAACTCCGAAAAAGATGGCTGAGTTTGCACAAAAATTCAAAGATGCGGGTGCAACTATTTTAGGTGGATGTTGTGAAACTAGGCCTTCACATATTAATGCTTTCTCACAACTGAAGTAGATTTTTTATAACCTGCCTCTCTTACAATATAAATCCCAATACATACTGCAATTAATGAAATAAATAATTTTAACGTAACCAGCTCTTTCAAAAATACATAACCTAAAATTGTTCCAAAAATTGGGATTAAATAAGATACTTGAGATTGAAAAATTAAACCATTATTTATTAAGATCCTAAATCTTAAGAGCCAAGCAATTCCAGTTGAGACTAAACCAAGATAGATAACAGAAATAGTAGAGTCTAACCTTGGTGTTAATTCCCATGGCTGCTCAATAAAGCTTACTAAAGGAATTAAAATAATTGTTGCCCAAATCAGTATAGAACCTGTAACATTTTCATTTTTTTTCTTACTGATCTTTAATGTCAATACTCCCCCAACTACATAGCATGTTGCACCTAAAACAATTAATAATGCAGAAAAAAAGTTATTTTCATTTATTAATATATTATCTGAAAATAAATAAACTATTCCAGAGAATCCAATTAATACACCGATAGTTCTTATAATATTGAATTTTTCATTTTTTGTATAAAAATGACCAAGAACAGTTGAACTCAAAGTAGTTGTAGACATTAATATTGCTGCTAAATTACTTTGGACTGACTGTACTCCATACGCAATCAAAAAAAATGGTGCAACCAAGTTTATAAACCCGATCATTGCAAACCAATGCCAGTCTTTGGAGAAAGCCTCAATCTTAATTTTTTTAAAATAACATAACAATAAAACTGGTATTGCTCCGAAAAAAACTCTTAGAAAAGCTATTGTAACTGGTCCAAATGAATAAGTTGCTATTTTGATATTAAAAAAAGCTGAAGCCCAAATTAATGCTAATATTGTCAATAAAAAATAATCTATTAATTTTGGTTGTCTCATTCTGAAATTTCTTTTATTGAACCATTCGTAATTTTTTGTAAATTTATAAAATCTAACTTAAATACACAATTAGGGTGTCCAGCTGCAGCGTACAAACTTTCAAATCTTTTTAAAGAATTGTCTATTAAAACATCAATCTTATTTATGTGACCTACTGGTGAAACACCCCCTATTGTAAAACCAGTTACATCTTTAACTTCATCTGCTGAAGCCATAGAAACATCTTTAATATTTAAAGTTTTTTTAATCTTAATTATTGAGGCTTTTCTGTCTCCAGCAACTAAACATAAAGTAAATGAATTCTCAGTTTTAAAAAGTAAACTTTTTACAATGGCTCCAACTTCGCATCCTAAAGACGAGGCGGCTTCTATTGCGGTTCTAGCTGAAGTTTTCAAAACGATCACTGTCAATTTAGGATCAAAAGCTTTTAATACCTGCTCTACTCTCTTTACGGGTTCTTTATGCAATAAACTCATTATTCAACTTAAAATTGTTAGTTTTTTTTTAATATTAAATATACAATTATGCGAAATATGCATAGGTGTTATTAACTAAAAGAACATTATTTAACAGCCTTTTTTTGTTAATACAACGATCTGAATTATAAAGGAGAGAAAATGAGTGCTAGTAACGTTTTAAAATTTATCAAAGATAAAGAAGCTGAATTTGTAGATTTAAGATTTACAGATCCAAGAGGAAAACTTCAACATTTAACGATGGACACAACCGCTGTAGATGAGGGTATGTTAAATGAGGGTGTTTTTTTTGATGGATCTTCTATAGCTGGATGGAAAGCAATAAATGAATCTGATATGATTTTAAAACCAGATTTATCGAGATTTTTTTTAGATCCTTTTACTTCACATAACACGGTAGTAATTTTTTGTGATATTTTAGATGCAATTAAAAAAACACCTTATGAAAGAGATCCTAGAGGTGTAGCAAAAAAAGCTGAAGAATATTTAAAATCTTCAGGAATTGGTGACAAAGCTTTTTTTGGTCCTGAACCTGAGTTTTTTGTATTTGATGATGTACGAATTAAAAATGATATGAACGAATGTGGATTTATTTTAGACAGTAAGGAAGGTCCTTACAATTCTGGTAAAGAATATGAAAATGGTAACATGGGTCATAGACCTGGTGTAAAAGGTGGATATTTTCCTGTAGCTCCAGTCGACAGTGAACAAGACATGCGAAGTGAATACTTAAAAAACTTAAAAGAAGTTGGAATTAAAGTTGAAAAACATCACCATGAGGTTGCTCCAAGTCAACATGAGTTAGGAATGTATTTTGGAACACTAGTTGATCAAGCAGATAACGTTCAACTATATAAATACGTTGTACAAATGGTAACTCATTCTTTCGGCAAGACGGCAACTTTTATGCCAAAACCAGTAGCTGGTGATAATGGTTCAGGTATGCACACCCACCAATCAATATGGAAAGGAGACACTCCAGTGTTTTCAGGTGATGCATATGCGGGATTATCTGAAACAGCTTTACATTATATTGGTGGAATACTAAAACATGCTAAAGCAATTAATGCTTTTGCTAACGCTACAACTAATAGTTATAAAAGATTAATACCAGGTTTTGAAGCTCCGGTGCTTTTAGCTTATTCTGCAAGAAATAGATCGGCCTCTTGTAGAATTCCTATAACATTGAGTAAAAAAGGTGCTCGATGTGAAATTAGATTTCCTGATGCATCTGGAAATCCATATTTAACATTTGCCGCTATGTTAATGGCAGGAATAGACGGAATTAAAAATAAAATACATCCGGGTGAGTCTTTTGATAAAGATTTATATGAACTTCCACCTGAAGAAGTAAAATCTATTCCAACTGTTTGTGGTTCTTTAAGAGAAGCAATGGAAAGTTTAGATAAAGATAGAGAATTCTTAACTCAGGGTGGTGTATTTACAGATGATCAAATTGATGCTTATATTGCTCTTAAATTTGAAGAAATTCACAAGTTCGAACACGCACCTCATCCTGTAGAGTTTGAGATGTATTACAGTAGCTAATTACTAATTACTGTTTAGTCGTAGCAATTGAATCTTTATTAACGCCTTTTTTTACTACGTAATGCTGCGTGCCATTAGCACCAGTTTCAACTTCCTTACGTAGATCTTTAAAAAAAGTTTTTTCTTTTAAAGAATCTTTTAAGCCTTTAACAAGATTTTTAAATTCAAACTTATTCATGTAAGCATTATACACTAGTTATGCATTTTACGCAATACTGCTATGCAACTTACGGGATACAATTAATTTTAGCTTGTTTTAAAGGACTCTCCACAGCCACAACGCTCTGTTTCATTAGGATTGTTGAATACAAAGCTAGATGAAAATTCCTCTTTTTTATAATCCATTTCAGTACCTAATAAATACATGACTGCAGCTGAGTCGATAAATACCTTTACTCCTTTGTCTTCAATAACTTCATCATTTGCTTTTTTATCTTTTGCATATTCCATTGAATAACTCATACCAGCACATCCGCCAGTTTTAACACCAACTCTTACCCCAATAGTTTTACCATCAGCATTTGACATAATTTCTTTAATTCTTGCTGCTGCACTATCAGATAATTTAATAATTTGTCCACTCATAAGTTTAATTCTAATTTTGCCTCCTCACTCATCATATCTTTTGTCCAAGGGGGACTCCAGACAAGTTTCAACTCTACTTTTTTAACTTCTTCAATTGAATTAATATTCTCCTTTACCATTTTAGGCAAGCTTTCTGCTACAGGGCAATTAGGGCTGGTTAAAGTCATCTCAATATAAGCTTCATTATCGTTTTTAATTTCAATATTATAAATTAACCCTAAATCATAAATATTAACCGGAATTTCTGGATCGTAAATTTTTTTTACTTCAGTAATTATTTTATCTTTTAATTTCATGTTATTTTTCTAAAACAGAAGACAATGTATGCCAAGCCATTGTTGCGCACTTAACTCTCATAGGAAAATCTTTTACCCCTGATAGAGACATTAAAGTAGTTTTTTGATCGTCATTTAAACTATTAAGTGTTATTGATTTGCTTTCTTTTATTAAGTTCAAGAAGTTATCAATAATAATTTTAGCTACATTAAAATCTTTTCCTTTTAAAATATCGGTTAAAATAGAAGCTGAAGCAAGAGATATTGCACAACCCTCTCCTTCAAAACTGAGGTTTAAAATTTTTTTATCTTTATTTAGTTGAGCGTAAATATGAACTTTATCACCACATAGAGGATTATGACCTTTTGCATCGCTGGTAAAATCTTTACATTTTCCGAAGTTCCTCGGATTTTTACCGTGATCCAAAATTATTTCTTGATATAACTCTTTTAATTCCATTAAATTTTGAACACTTTCTTACATTTTTCTATTGCGTTAAGTAAAATATCAATATCTTCTTTAGTATTATATAAACCTATAGATGCTCGAGCGGTAGCTGGCATACCAATTTTTTCGTGTAAAATTTGGCAACAATGATGCCCAGCTCTTATAGCAACTCCGTCATCATCAAGAATTGTCGCAACATCGTGTGGATGAATTCCTTTTATTGTAAATGAAATAACAGAAGCTTTATTTTTGGGGTTACCAATCAAATTAATGGAATTATTTTTTCTAATTTTATCCATTCCGTAATTTAAAACATCATTTTCAATCTCTGATATTTTATTTAAACCAATTTTTTCAATAAGTTTTATAGACTCACTAAATGCTACCACCTCTGCTGTCTGCATAGTTCCAGCTTCAAACTTGGTAGGGCTTTCAGCGTATGAGATATCTTCTTTTTTAACCTCATTTATCATACCGCCGCCGCCTTGGTACGGTGGCATTATATCAAGCCATTTTTTTTTTCCATATAGTATCCCAAGTCCATTTGGTCCATAGATTTTATGGCAAGAAATAACATAAAAATCACATCCAAGTTTTTGCATATCTAACTTCAAATGAGGTGCGCCTTGAGTTCCATCTACTAAAACGGGAATATTTTTTGTGTCAGCAAGATCAATTATCTCTTTTAATGGTGTAATGCCGCCTGTAACATTTGAAATATGAGTAATAGCTATCATTTTTGTTTTTTTAGTAATTAACTTTTTAATTTCGTTTACTTCAATTTCAAGATTTTCATTTAACTTAGCAAATTTAATAATGGCTTTTTTTTTATTTCTTAAATAATGCCAAGGGACATAATTTGAATGATGTTCTAGCTCAGTTAAGATAATTTCATCACCTTCATTAATAAATTTTTCACCGTAAGAGTTAGCAACAAGGTTAATTCCCTCTGTAGCCCCTTTGGTAAACACTATTTCTTCCCTATGTTTTGCGTTGATAAATTTTTTTACTAAATCTCTTGTCTCCTCAAATTTATTTGTTGCCGTTACAGCTAGAGAATGAACACTTCGTCCAACGTTAGAAAATTCATTCTCATAAAAATATGACATTCTATCAATTACAGACTTAGGTTTTTGAGATGAATTAGCGCTATCCAAGTAAACTAGTGGATTGTTGTTAATTTTTTTTTTAAAGATTGGGAAATTTTGTTTAATTTTATTTGTATTCATTTTTTAGTCTGGTATTTATATGGTTGATTAAAATATCTTTAATATCTTCGTTTTTAACATTGTTAAAAATACTTTCTAGAAAACCTTTTATAATCATTTTTTTTGCATTAATTTCCTCAATACCTCTAGCTTTTAAATAGAATAGTGCTTCTTTATCTATGTTTCCAGAAGTTGAACCGTGTGAACATTTAACGTCATCGGCATAAATTTCAAGTTCTGGCTTAGAACTAAATTCTGACTCCTCATCAAGTAAAAGACCTT
>ENA-OSEY01001342-OSEY01001342.1-marine-metagenome-genome-assembly--contig:-NODE-1342-length-17127-cov-3.746686_pt1 | contig 17127 bp, 14 predicted proteins | sample MGYA00248465_ERZ534230 | MGnify/ENA primary metagenome ERZ534230 (study PRJEB26409, sample SAMN06344110) | marine metagenome | isolation source: Sea water from surface | place: Atlantic Ocean:Southern...
AATGAAGGTAATCAAGATCAGCTGGAATACTATTGCTTTTTGGTATATAGTTAAAATTTTTATCTTTTGAGCTAGCAACTTCAATTACTTCTCCTAATAATTGTGCCTCTTTGATTGCTTTTGTTGACCAAGTGCCAGAATTTATAAATCCAGCTTTATTTTCTAAAAGATTGTAAGCAGACATTAAAAATTGTTGACTAGCACCACCTTGTAAAAATAATGCTTTGTAGCCTTTTCCTTTTAATTTAGTAATATTAAGCGCTTTTTCACATGCCTCATCCATTATATCAACAAAGTTTTTGCTTCTGTGTGAAATTTCGATAAGTGACAATCCAGAGTCATCAAGTTCCTTGACCGCTTGAGAAGCTTTTTGCATTACCTCTTTAGGAAGTATGGAAGGGCCAGCACTAAAGTTATGGATTTTCATAATTTTTAAATGATTTAATAGTGAGACGAAGGAATCTACAAAACAATATTTTTGACAAAAATATTATTACTCAGTTAATTTCAATTAATTACACTGTTTTTTTTTTCAGACTTGTTAACATTCAATTTCCTTTCATGTTTCAGGTTTTTTGTGATACATTACAAATCAATAAGAAATTCTAGTGTGTCAATTTCGTCAGCATATTGGAATAAGCTTGGCTTTTGTGATTCTCCAAATGGGATAGCATTTTTAAACTTTAAATCTGAAACAATACACTGAATAAAATCAACATTTTTTGATAGTTCCTTTCTTAACTCTTCTATCTCTTTATAATATTCGTAATGTAAACATGCTATAGGAGCAGCAATTTTCTTATTCTCTTTTAAGATAAGAAATCCATTGTCTTTAAAAGGCTCATTATTTAATAAAAGAATTGTTTTGTGGTAATTATAATTGTTTAGATACTTAAAATTATTGATTACGCTCTCATGAGAACTAAGACTTTTTAAAATTTTGTCTAAATCAAAACCAATTGGGATATAGATTTTAGAGATATTTCGACACCCTAAGCCAAAATATTGAAGTATGTCATCACAAAGTTTATTTAAATCTTCAACACTTTCTTTACCACTTAAAACTGCAACACCATTTCTGTTTTTTCTTATGATGTTGGGGTATTTTTTAAAATAATAATCAAAATATCGGGCAGAGTTATTTGATCCTGTAGCAATTACCGCATCAAAATTTCTAATTATTTTTTTCTGATAAGTGAAGTATTTCTTTCCAATTTGACTTTCTAAAAAATCAGTCATGTATGGCAGAAGTAAATCATCTTTTGAGGAACATCTTACAAACGATTTTAAACCGCATACCCAAACGCAAATAAGATCATGTAAACCAACCATAGGTATGTTTCCTGCCAATATAATTGCAACTGTTTTGTTTTTTTTTGACTCAAATTTGTATCTGCTTACCCAATCTAAAATTTTATCTTTTTCCAGTGTTTCAGACCAAATACGAAATACATTCTCAATATTTTCTTGGTTAAACCAAGCGTTTTTATCTATAGATTGCTCAATAACATTTTGTAATTTTGCGTATATGGGATTTAATCTGTCAAATTCTTTAAGATGCAGGCCTAATTTGATTAAAGCCTCTATTTGTTCTGAGTTTGTGTCCATTTGTCTTGTGGGAAAGTGATTTAGGCCTTATTTTTGAACAAATGTACACAACAGATGGCTATTATCATTACTGAAGATTGTATAAACTGCGGGGCATGCGAGCCTGAATGCCCAAATACTGCTATTTATGAAGGTGCTGAGGACTGGCGTTATAAAGATGGAACTTCACTAAATGGTGACGTTATCTTACCTAGTGGTGAAAATGTGAATGCAGATGTTTTTCAAAAGCCTGTTTCTGATGAGTTTTATTTCATTGTTCCTAATAAATGTACAGAGTGCAAAGGTTTTCATGAAGAGCCGCAATGCGCAGCTGTTTGCCCAGTTGATTGCTGCATACCAGATGAAAATAATGTTGAGTCTGAAGAAAAGCTTTTGGGGAAGCAAAAATTTATGCACCCAAACATTTAATAACTTCTTGACTTTTCCAGTTCACAAGTTTAATATTATTGTCATCCAATTTTTTTTTGCATCTCTCGCTTTTGAAGTAGTTGATATCATCATGTCTCCATTTTGCCCCAAAATTAGGGTGATCAACCGTGATTTGTCTCATCTCTTCACTATCATATGCAGGATGTATCAAGATAATTGATAATCCGTATGGTAAATTATCTAAAATATTATCATAGAATTTATACAGCCCATTACTAATGAATTCATCATATGAACCCATAAATACATTTTCAATAAATTTACCGCTCGGAAGATTTAATGAATTAGGGTCAACTCCAGCATATGAAATCAATTTTTTACTCAAAAGTATAGGTAGCTTGTATTCTTGTCCTAATTTGTAGTAAATTTCTAAAAGGTCTTCTCTTAAACCTAAAGTATACATATGTGAATCTAAATGACTAGGATTCAGACCCATAGAGATGGCAATATCAATTTGATTTTTTAACTCAATATAAACTTCATCTCTATCAGCGTTTAGCAATATATGATTTCGTTTTGGGTGAAAATATCCATCTTTATTAATAAGAGAATTAACTTCTTCTTTTTTTGAACACGGTTTAAAAGGATAGTTTTTCCATTCACCTGTTAATGTTAAGTGGATACCACAGTCTAAATTTTTATTTTTTAAACAAAATTTAGCCATTTCATAAAACCATGGGCATGGAACCATTAGACTAGTTGAACTGATACTACCATTTATCATGCCATCTTGTGTTGCCAAATTTTCTGACCAAGCAAGACCAGCGTCGTCTGCATGAATCATCAGATATTTTTTGTTTTCCATTTGTTAGGATTTGATTTCTATCTTTTAAAATTAAAAGTTAATAAAAAAGAAAGCTATTTTTGATAAAAATTTTTAATGAAAGCAGGGATAGTGGGTTTACCAAATGTTGGAAAATCAACTTTATTTAATTGTTTATCTAATGCTAAAGCACAGAGCGCAAACTTTCCATTTTGCACTATAGAGCCAAACGTAGGTGTTGTTAATGTACCTGATCTTAGACTTCAAAAGCTTGCAGAGCTTGTTAATCCTCAGAAAGTAATTCCAGCTACTGTAGAAATTGTAGATATTGCAGGATTGGTAAAGGGGGCTAGTAAAGGAGAAGGATTGGGGAATCAGTTTTTAGCTAACATTCGAGAAACTGACGCGATAATTCATGTATTGAGATGCTTTGATGATGAAAATATTTCTCATGTCGATGGATCCATAGACCCTAAAAGAGATAAAGAAACTATAGATATTGAATTACAGCTTAAAGACTTAGAGACTATTGAAAATAGAATTAACAAAGTTGGTCGTTCAGCTCGATCAGGAAACAAGGATTCAATCAAAGAGAATAATATACTGATGCAAATCCGAGAAACACTTCAACAATCAAAAAATGTTCGAATTATGGATATAAATGAAAAGGACAGGATTGAATATGTGCAACCCTTACAATTAATAACTGATAAACCTGTATTATATGTTTGCAATGTGGATGAGGCTTCAGCAAGTCAAGGGAACAATTATGTTGAAATAGTTAAGGAATTTGCAAATTCAGAAAAAACTAATTTTTTATTTTTAGCAGTTAATATTGAAGCTGATATTAATGAATTAGAGAGTTTTGAGGAAAGATTACTTTTTTTAGAGGACTTGGGTCTTAAAGAGGCAGGAGCATCAAAATTGATAAGATCTGCATATAACCTATTAAACAGACAAACATATTTTACTGCCGGTGAAAAAGAAGTTCGAGCTTGGACCATACCAATTGGTGCTTCAGCACCAGAGGCTGCTGGTGTAATACATACTGATTTTAAAAGTGGTTTCATAAAAGCTGAGGTAATAAGTTTTAGTGACTACATTCAATATGGATCAGAAATTAAAGTAAAAGAGGCGGGTAAAGTTAGGGTAGAGGGAAAAGAATATTTAGTAAAGGATGGGGATATTATTCATTTTCGATTCAATGTATAATTATAGCAGGGGTATTTTTAAAATATAATTTTTAAATGGATAAAGAGTCGTAGACTTTTACTTTCTCCCATAAGTGTTTAGCTTCTTCAATAAATAAAAGATGGTGAGGATCAATTTGATATTTATTTTGATCCTCCAAAGAAGGAAAATTCACAATATAACAATAAGTATAGGAGCTATCAACCACATCGCGTTGTTCAGAATCTGCCGGGGTTCCCAAGTGACACGATATTGACAGATGGTTATTTCGAATTAATTTTTTTATGGCATTTTCAAATTCGAATCTATCTTCTTTATTGTTAGGATTTTTCAACCAAAAAAAAACTGTGTGATATAATGTGGCAGTGAAGTTTAATGACATTATTATTTTTTCGATAAATGTAAACTATTTAATGTTAAAATAAATAATAAAAAAATGTGGCTTGCTAATATCTGTTTCCAACTATTAACTTTTTAACAATATTGTCAAGTCGATTGTTGATTTCTTGGGGGCTAAACAGGTTTTCTTTAATAAAGCAATAATTATATTAGCAATGAATTCCATGAAAAATACAAGCACCTACACCGAAGATAATATTCGATCTCTTGATTGGAAAGAGCACATTAGGTTACGTCCTGGAATGTATATTGGAAAGCTTGGTGACGGTTCCTCCCCTGACGACGGAATTTATATACTATTGAAAGAAATTTTGGATAACTGTATCGACGAGTTTGTTATGGGTGCGGGCAAAACTATAGAAATAATTATCAATGAAAACAATGTAAGTGTCCGTGATTATGGGAGAGGGATCCCTTTAGGTAAAGTAATTGACGTTGTTTCAAAGATGAATACTGGAGGTAAATATGATTCTCGAGCATTTAAAAAGTCAGTAGGTCTTAATGGTGTTGGGACTAAGGCAGTTAATGCCTTATCTGAAACTTTTGTTGTTGAGTCAATAAGGGAGAATCAGACAAAGAAAGTAAAATTTGAGTTTGGAATAGTTACAGAAGATTCTCCATTGGAAAAATCTAACAAGCGAAGAGGCACCAAAGTAATTTTTTCGCCAGATAGAAAAATATTTAAAAATTTTAAATATAGACCAGAATATGTTGAGCGCATGATTAAAAATTATGTTTTCCTTAACCCTGGTTTGACAGTTGACTTTAATGGGGAAAAGTTTTTCTCTGAAAACGGTTTAAAGGACCTCTTAGAAGATCAGTCAAACGAAAAAGACCTATTATACTCAATCATTCACCTTAAAGGCGAAGATATAGAAATTGCGATTACGCACAGTAAAACTCAATACAGTGAAGAATACCATTCATTTGTAAATGGCCAGCATACTACCCAAGGTGGAACCCACCAAGCAGCATTCAGAGAAGGTTTGGTAAAAACAATCAGAGAACATTTTGGCAAAAACTTTGAGGCAGCTGATATTAGGAAATCCATAATTGCTGCGTTAAGTATTAAAGTCATGGAGCCTGTTTTTGAATCGCAGACTAAGACAAAGCTAGGATCAACTGAAATGGGTAGTGGATTACCATCGGTTAGAAGTTATATAATTGATTTTTTATACAATGAACTAGATAATTTTTTACACAAAAATCAGGATGTAGCAGAGTTAATTTTGAAAAAAATTCTACAGGCAGAAAAAGAACGAAAAGAGCTTTCAGGAATAAGAAAACTCGCAAGAGAAAGGGCTAAAAAAGCAAACCTGCATAACAAAAAATTAAGAGACTGTCGTGTTCATCTTTCAGATTTAAAAAAAGATCATAGGCTTGACTCTACTTTATTCATAACAGAAGGAGACTCAGCGAGCGGCTCAATTACTAAGTCAAGAGATGTAAATACACAAGCTGTTTTTAGTTTAAGGGGTAAACCTTTGAATAGTTTTGGTATGAGTAAAAAAATTGTTTATGAAAATGAGGAATTTAACCTGCTGCAAGCAGCTCTTAATATTGAGGAAAGCCTAGAAAACTTACGTTATAATAATATTGTTATTGCTACAGATGCTGATGTAGATGGAATGCATATTCGATTACTTTTAATTACATTTTTTTTACAATTTTTTCCTGAGCTCATAAAAGAGGGGCACCTGTATATTTTACAAACACCATTATTTCGTGTTCGTAATAAAAAAGAGACAATATATTGTTATAATGAGGATGAAAGAAAAGAAGCATTAGTAAAGCTCAAAGGCAAACCAGAAATCACAAGATTTAAGGGCCTTGGTGAGATATCCCCTGATGAGTTTAAATATTTTATTGGTGATGATATAAGATTAGATCCTGTAATGCTAGACAAACAGACAACTATAGAAGAATTACTTCTTTTTTATATGGGGAAAAACACTCCTGATCGTCAAAAATTTATAATTAATAATCTTAAGGTAGAACTTGATTACGCTGAAGAAACAATTGAATTAGCTCAGTGAAGACATGAATGAAGATGGAAATTTTATAAACTCAGAAGAATCGGTTGCCCTGAAAAGAGTGACTGGAATGTATAAGGATTGGTTTTTGGATTATGCCTCATATGTAATTTTAGAGAGGGCTGTTCCTGCAATTGAAGATGGGCTTAAGCCTGTCCAAAGGAGAATCTTACACTCAATGAAAGACCTTGATGACGGCCGATACAATAAAGTTGCAAATATTGTTGGTCACTCAATGCAATACCATCCACACGGTGATGCAAGTATTGGAGATGCAATGGTCCAAATTGCTCAAAAAGAGTTATTAATTGATATGCAGGGAAATTGGGGGAATATTTTGACTGGAGACGGAGCTGCAGCATCGAGATATATTGAGGCTAGACTGTCTAAATTTGCTTTAGAAGTAGTTTTTAGTCCAAAAGTTACTCAGTGGCAGCTTTCTTATGACGGGAGGAAAAAAGAACCAATTCATTTACCAGTAAAGTTCCCATTATTACTTGCACAGGGAGCTGAAGGGATAGCAGTTGGGCTTTCAACAAAAATTTTGCCTCATAATTTTAACGAACTTTTAAATGCAAGTGTTAATTATCTAAAAGGAAAAAAAATTACTTTATATCCTGATTTCCAAACAGGTGGTATTATAGATGTTCAAAATTATAACGATGGAAATCGAGGTGGTAAAGTTAGAGTTCGTGCACGTATCAGTAAAATGGATAAAAATACCTTAGTTATTAATGAGATTCCTTATGGTACAAATACTTCATCATTAATAGATAGTATACTAAAGGCAAATGATAATGGGAAAATTAAAATTAAGAGGATTGAAGATAATACATCGTCCAAAGTTGAAATTTTAGTACATCTACCTAATGACATTTCCCCAGACAAAACAATAGATGCACTTTATGCCTTTACTTCTTGTGAAAATTCAGTTTCACCATTGGGTTGCCTAATTATTGATAATAAACCAAATTTTATGGGTGTTTCGGATATGCTTAAAATATCTACTGATCACACCGTCCAGCTTCTAAAGATGGAATTAGAAGTTCAATTATCAGATTTAGAAGATCAATGGCATAATGCCTCTTTAGAGAGAATTTTTATTGAAAATAAAATCTATCGAGATATTGAAGCTGCTGAAACATGGGAAGAGGTAATTTCCAAGATACAAATTGGCTTGAAGCCCTATACGACGAATCTAAAACGAAATGTTGTTGAGGATGATATAATTAGGCTTACTGAAATTAAAATTAAGAGAATTTCAAAATTTGATTTAGATAAGGCGCAACAAAAAATCGAAATACTTGAAACAGATATAGAAGAGGTTAAAAATAATCTTAACCATATAATTGATTACACAGTAAGATATTTCAATCATTTAAAAAAATCTTATGGAACAAATAAAGAAAGAAAGTCTGAAATAAGAATTTTTGATGATGTCGATGCGAGAAAGGTAGTTACTAGGAACCAAAAACTCTATATGAATAAGGAAGAGGGTTTTATAGGAACCTCCCTAAGAAAAGATCTACTAGTATGTGAATGTTCAGATATTGACGATATTATAGTATTTACTAAAGACGGAAAAATGCAAGTTGTTAAGGTAGATACGAAGGTTTTTGTTGGTAAAAATATCGAATATGCTGCCGTTTTTAAAAAGAAAGACCAACGTACTATATACAATATGATTTATAGAGATGGGAAGAAAGGAACTTCATTTATAAAACGTTTTGCTGTTACTGGAGTTACTCGCGATAAAATATATGATTTAACTCAAGGGAAGCCTCAGTCTGAAGTACTTTATTTTTCAGCAAATCCTAATGGAGAAGCCGAAATAGTTTCAATCTTACTAAAAAATACAGGAAGTATAAAGAAACTAAAATGGGATTTAGATTTCGCTGATCTACAAATAAAAAATCGTGCAGTTAGAGGTAACACAGTTACCAAATATTTTATTAAAAAGGTAGAATTAAAAGAGAAAGGCATATCAACACTTAAACCTAGAAAAATTTGGTTTGACAGAACGGTTTTTAGATTAAATTTAGAAGAAAGAGGTGATCTTTTAGGGGAATTCAAGGGTGATGACAAATTAATCGTCTCAACCACGAAAGGAACAATTAAAGTATTTACCCCTGATATGTCTCTACATTTTGAGGAATCAGTCGATAAAATTGAAAAGTGGTATCCTAAAAAACCTCTCACTGCAATTTATTTTGACCCTGAAAAGCAAAGATATTTTCTGAAGAGATTTTTTGTTGAAAACACTAATCGTGAGGATAGTTTTGTTGTTAATAAAGGTGAACTTATATACTTTTGCTCTGATTGGAAACCATTTCTTAGAATTATTTTTGAAAAACCTAGAGGAAAAGATCCAATTCCAAATTTAGAAGTTGATGTTGAAAACTTTATTTCTGTTAAGGGGTTCAAAGCTCAAGGAAATCTGCTAACCAAGAAAAAAATCAAACGAGTAGAGCTTATAAACTCCTCAAAATATGAGGAAAAAGAACAAACAAATCCCCTTGAAATAGATGTATTAAATGATGAAACAGTCAATGCAAGCGACGACACTAGTCAAATCACTTTAGATATATAGAATTATTAATGTTAACTAGATTGATATTTTATAGTCGGCAGTTAAATCAATTTATTTTTTCAATTTTTCCCTTTTTTTTATTTTTTCTGTCACCTACAAGTGAATATTCAAAATTATAGCTGTTTTGGTTAGTGCTTAAGATTCTAATCTGAATAGGTCTTTTTTCATTATAGTTCTTTGCATTTAATTTGGTCAAAACACACTCACAATCATTAACCCACCGAATTTTTGCAGTATCAATTTTACCGTCAAAAAATTCTATTTCATATAATGAATCTCTTACGAAATATGATGTTTTTATTTCATTGTTAATTACATGACTAAATTTAAATTTTCCTTCATGAAAAGGCATGCAATTCCTTTCTAAAGAGTAGCAAGAAAAAAATATAATTATGAGAAAATAATATACTTTGTAACTCATTAAAACAAAAATATCAAGATTTTGGTAAAAATGTTAAAAAGCTACCGTCATTATATATTTGTATAATTTGAACTACATCGGAATTTGTTTTAATCTCCATTGGACTCTGTTTATTGGTAAAAACATTTGGTGATCTTTTTAAATCAGAGTCAATTTTAGTTTTGACAAATTTACTAACAGATTTTGAAGAAGGGGAGGGCTTGAGGTCATTATTAAATAACAACCAGTCTAGAGTCACCTCTTCAAAGCTATTTACGATTTTTAAAATAAAATCTAAGCTAGGTTTATTCCTTTTTGACATAACATGTGAAACAGATGAACGCTGAACTCCAATTTGTTCAGCAAATGAGGCAGAATTTAAATTGTTACTTATCATTATCTCATTTAGACGTGAAATGAAAAAATCTATGTTTAACATTGTGAATTTTTTAAGTTTATTCTTCAATTTATTAAATTAATTTTAATAAAACAAGTATTATTATATTAAATATATACTTTATATATTATTTATAAATACTTGAAAAACAATACTATAAACAAATAAATTTATAAGTAGTATACATTTGTAAATTACGAAGTTACATATAATAAAAAATGACTCTAATTTAATCTAACTAATGTTTACATATGTTTACAAATCGTTGTTTACATTTGTATGTATAGTATGTAGATGAATTATAAAAGATATTTCCCTCCATCTTATTTAGAAGAACAATTAAAAAATTTTAATTCTAATGTTAAAAGAACTGTTCTTGGAAGATCTGTGAATGGTCTCCCGGTCTATCAATTGCAAATTGGTAATGGTGATCAAAATATTTTGATGTGGTCTCAGATGCATGGAAATGAAACGACTACTACAATAGCTTTGTTAGATTTTATTTCGTGGGTATTAAAGCCTCAGCAGTCTGAATTTTTAAAGTTTTTTAGTTTTTTTATCATTCCCCAACTGAATCCTGATGGATCTAAATTATATACCCGCGAAAATTTTAACGGTGTTGATTTAAATCGTGATGCAATCCATTTAAGTCAGCCTGAAAGTATAATACTTCGCAGTGCATATGAGAAAATTTTACCACAGTATGCTATTAATCTTCATGGGCAAAGAACCATTTATGGTTCTGGACCTGAAGGTCCCCCAGCAACAATTTCTTTTCTCTCTCCAAGCGCTGACTCGAAAAAGTCAATTACCTCTTCAAGAACGAAAGCTATGATTGCTATTGCTTCAATTAGAAATGAATTAGAAAAACAGCTTTCGGGAGCGATAAGTCGTTATGATGACCAATTTAATCCTAACTGTGTTGGAGATTATTTCTCAAAATGTGGGACTCCAACTATTTTATTTGAAGCGGGGCATTATATGAAAGATTATTTCAGGGTCAAAGTAAGGTTTTTTGTCCTAGAAGCATACAAAATCTTATTTAAACATCTTATGCTGAAATCAAACGGAGGTTCAGTTGAATCTTACCTTTCCATTCCCCAAAACACAAGTAATTATGTTGATTTAATTGTAAGTAATATCACAATAAAAGAGGATAAAAATTTATATAAAAATCAACAATTAGCAATTCAATATATCGAGAAATTGAAAAATCAAAAGATAATTTTTTTACCCTCCCTTGTGACTTATGGAAAAAATTTAAAATTAAAAGCGCATAATTTTCTTGATTTCACTGATGTTAAAAAAGACAATCACATTATTTTCAAAAAAGGTGCAATTATAAATACCGACCCATTTAATAAATTATTTTCATTAAACACGTTTATTTAAAGAATTATTCTCAATAAAAAACAAATATTATCATTAAATTTGCATTCATTTCAAACATACAAAAATGAGTAAAGTAACCTTAGACGAAATAGATCACCAAATTCTCGACATACTTATTGATAATACTCGCATCCCTTTCACTGATATTTCAAAGCGTCTTTTAATCTCAGCAGGAACTGTACATGTTCGAGTAAAAAAAATGGAAGAAGCAGGAATAATTAAAGGATCATCTTTAAATCTTGATTACGTTAAACTAGGTTATTCCTTTATAGCGTACGTTGGTATATTTTTGGAAAAAACCGCTGCAACCGAACAAGTTCTTAATTCCTTAAAGCAAATTCCCTTTATAACTGTGGCTCATATAACAACTGGTAAATTCAATGTTTTTTGTAAGGTTCGAGCACGTGACACTCACCATGCAAAAGACATAATATTTATGATTGATGATGTTGAGGGCGTTTCAAGAACTGAAACAATGATTTCCCTAGAAGAAAGTATAAATGATAAAAAAAGGTTAATGCATCATATTTTTAATGAATTAAATTGATGGCACGTAAAACTAAAATTGAAAGATTTAACGAAAAAGTTCTCTCTCGATTTCAAATTTACAATAGCTTATTCTTAACTCTTCCATTTAAAACTATTAAGCAAACGTCACTATTAATGCCGCTTTTTGCTGAACATTGCCGTATCGAATATGAAAAAAATTCAAATCCAACTGAAATTCTAAAATCCTTTTTTAGTCAGTATGCACCTGATTTAAAGCCTCAAGAAGAGCAAGACTTACTATTTAATTTTATTCAATACATTGAACGCCAGGTTGTACTTTTTGATGCCATTGAAGATGCAGGGTTTCCATATGTAAATAATATGCATGGTAGGGGAACAATTCGAAGCATAAAGGAAGAGGCTTCTAATAAACAGTTAGAAACAGAACTAATAGATTATATTAAGCGTTTTAAAGTTCGCATTGTTCTAACTGCTCATCCTACACAGTTTTATCCAGATAATGTTTTAGTTATTATTAATGAGTTATCAAAATCTATTGCATCCGATGATTTGGATAATATCAAAAAGCTTCTTGTTCAACTTGGGAAAACACCTTTTTATAAAAAGGAAAAGCCCAGTCCATATGAGGAAGCTGTAAGTTTAATATGGTTTCTTGAAAATATTTTCTACCATTCTGCAAGTACAATCTACAATTATATTGATGAGCATATAATTAATTCAGAAGACCTTGATAATTCAATCTTTGACTTTGGTTTCTGGCCAGGTGGAGATAGAGACGGTAATCCTTTTGTTACCCCAGAAATAACTCTTAAAACCGCTGAGCGCCTTCAATTTTCAATTTTAAGAAACTATTATCGTGATTTAAGAAAGCTAAAAAGGAAAATAACATTTCCGGGTCTTGAAAATCGTATTGAATCTCTTGAAAGTTTAGTGTTTAATCAACTTTTTTACCCAGAGCGGAATAAACATTTTTCTATTGAATTTATTAATTCTGAGTTAAAAATAGTTTTTGATTCTTTGGTAAATGATCATGATGGCCTCTACAAAAATGATGTTTTAGATTTAATTCACAAAGTGCGCCTTTTCGGTCTTCACTTTGCCAGTTTAGATATTCGACAAGACTCACGAATTCATCACAAGGTTTTTAATAAAATTGTTTCACACCCCAATATTTTAGAATATACTAAAAATTTACCTAAAAATTATTTGAGTTTAAGCACAGAAGACCGTTGTAAATGTCTTATCAAAATGAGTGGCGATGTACCACCAAAAATATTTAAAGATGAATTAACATACCAAACCCTAGAGAGTATCCGCAGCATGCAGAAAATACAAAGTAAAAATGGTGAAAGAGGATGTAATAGATACATAATTAGCAATTGTCAAACTTTAGAAAATATACTTGAATTATTTGCTATGTGCCGCTTAAGTAACTGGAGTAAGCCAAAAGTAGATTTTATTCCATTATTTGAAACTATTCCAGATTTAGAAAATGCAAGTAAAGTGATGAGATCTTTATTTAATAATCCAATTTATTTAAATCATTTGAAGACTAGAGGCATGAAACAAACCATTATGTTGGGTTTTTCTGATGGTACCAAAGATGGGGGATATTTTATGGCGAATTGGAGCATCTATCTTGCAAAAGAATCACTTAGTAAACTTTCAAACGAATATGGTGTTAGAGTTGCTTTTTTCGATGGTAGGGGAGGGCCACCAGCCAGAGGAGGTGGAAACACTCACGAATTTTATGCCTCAATGGGTGATACAATTCAAAGTGATGATATTCAGATAACAATACAAGGGCAAACAATAAGTTCAAATTTTGGTACTTTGGATTCTTCACAATTTAATTTAGAGCAGCTTTTGAGTTCTGGGATTGAGAATCAAATTCTGAATCCAGGAAAAAATAATTTGACAGATAATGACCGCAAATTAATGGATAGTATAGCAAAAATAAGCTACAAAGCTTATAAAGATTTTAAGGCTCACCCTTCATTTGTGCCTTATCTTCAGCACATGTCTACATTACCTTATTATGCCAAAGCGAATATAGGTAGTAGACCTTCAAAACGAGGTAAGTCAGGTAACTTTAAATTTGAAGACTTAAGAGCAATACCATTTGTAGGAAGTTGGAGCCAACTAAAACAAAATGTTCCAGGTTTTTTTGGTCTAGGAATTTCATTAAAGACCATCATTGATAAAGGGAAATTAGATGAATTAAAAAAACTATTTAAAAGTTCTAAGTTTTTTCGAACTCTCATCTTCAATAGTATGATGAGCCTCTCAAAGTCATTTTTTAAATTGACTACATACATGAAAGATGATAAAGTATTCGGTGAATTTTGGAGTCTAATTTTTAAAGAATATAAACTTACAAAAGAAGTTCTTTTAAAAATAAGTGGATTCGAATCTTTAATGGAAAATGAGGCTGCTGGGAGGGCATCCATTAAAGCAAGAGAGGAAATTGTTCAACCTCTTTTAACAATTCAGCAATATGCTTTAATGGAGCTACAAATTTTAAGAAAAAAAAATAGTTCTAACACAAAAAAAATAAAAGATCTAGAGGCAATGGTAACTAGATCTCTTTTTGGAAACATAAATGCGAGCAGAAATTCGGCTTGAATTTAGCTTTCATAGAAGTCAAAAGCGTTATCCAATAACTTTTTGCCAACATTTATATCAATAACAGGTTTACTTATATCTTCCAACAATACAAAATTTATTTTCCCGCGATCATTTTTTTTATCATGGCTTAAGAGTGATATGATAGAATGTTTTTCTTTAGATTTAAACATCACTTTTGGGAAGTATTTATTAAACGTATTTTTAATATCCAACGCCTTGTCGTATGGGAATCCGCAGACTTGAGTTGAAATATAAGCTTCCAATATCATACCTATGGATATTGCTTCGCCGTGAAGTAAACGGTTTTTATCCTTAGTCTCAAGGAAATAAGATTCAATTGCGTGTCCAAAAGTGTGCCCAAAATTTAATATTTTCCGTAAATTTTTTTCCTTATAATCTTTTAAAACAATTCTCTTTTTGATATTAATAGAAGGCAATATATGTTTAGAAAGATTAGATATACTTAACAAATTGATTTTTTTTAATTTATCCCAATAAGAGGCGCTTGCAATTAAACCATGCTTTAACATTTCTGCAAAACCGCTTCTAATTTCTTCTTGTTGTAACGTTTTTAACCAATTGGAATCAATAATTACTTCTTTTGGTTCTTTAAAAATTCCTATTTGATTTTTTAATGATCCCAGATCAATTCCGGTCTTACCTCCCACTGAGGCATCTACCATTGATAGAAGGGTAGTGGGAATATTATAAAAATCAATACCACGCTTAAACGTACATGCCACAAAGCCTCCTAAATCACAAACAACACCTCCACCAAGGTTTATTAAAATAGAGTTGCGATCAGCACCTCTTTCAGTTAGTTTATGCCAAATCATTTCACAAGTTTTTATATTTTTAAACTCCTCACCTGCATGCATTTCTATCAACTCATAATTAGTAAATTTAGTTTGCGAAATGAAATCCGATAAACATAGCTTTTTGGTATTACTATCAACTAAAATAAAAATACTAGAGGTTTTCCTTTTTAAAAGTTTTTTCGAAAGGTCAAATAGAGCAGTTGACCCAAATGAGATTTTTACTTTATTCTTCATGACACCATATGTTTAATAAAATAATCATTAATTATTTTGAGCAAATAATTAGTGCCCAGTTATAAATTTTTATTTTTTTTAAAAGTTTTTTTTATGCGGTCAAGATTTCTCTTATTTTCTCTGTCTTTTATGCTCTCTCGTTTATCATAAAGTTTTTTACCTTTAGCTAGAGCAATTTTTATTTTAGCAAAACCATTTTCATTAATAAAAACACGCAAAGGTACAATTGTTAATCCACTGTTTTTAACATCTTTGTAAAGCTTCTTTAATTCTTTTTTTTTTAATAGAAGTTTTCTTTGAGCTTTTGGTTTATGGTTAAATTTATTTGCAAACCCATATTCCTCTATGTTCATATTTATTGTGAACAATTCACCCTTTTCATTGAATTCACAAAAGCTTTCTGAAATTGATGCTTTACCATTTCGTATTGACTTTATTTCAGTTCCTGCAAGTACAATTCCAGCAGTATATTCATCAATAAGATCGTATTCAAACCGCGCACGTTTATTTTGTATGTTAATTTTTTTAATCACGTTACAAAGATAATATTAATCCTTGCTTGAGATAAGTTCACCATTTCTAAAAATAAATGTTGAATCTATGTAATCAAAAATAATTTGCTTTTTACGCTGTATATTATTTGATAATAATTCCTTACTTAATGGATTAAGTAATTTTTGTTGTATTATTCTTTTTACAGGACGTCCACCGTATTGAGGATCAAATCCTTTTTTTGATAAATTTGAAATGGCCTCATCAGTTACAAACAAATTTATTGATTTTTCTTTTAGCTTATTTTGTGTTATTGTTATTTGCAGCTTTACAATTTTTTCAATTTCATTCCTAGTAAGCGGAGTAAAAAGTATAATTTCATCTATTCTGTTTAAAAATTCAGGACGAATATTTTTTTTCAAAAGTTCCATTACATTCAAAGTCGCCAATTCTTCTGCTTTTTCAAAAGATTGATTATTTTTGAATGCTTTTTGAATTTCATCACTCCCTAAATTACTTGTCATAATTATTATACAATTTTTAAAATCTGCAATGCGCCCTTTGTTATCGGTCAACCTGCCTTCATCAAGAACTTGTAGAAGAATATTAAAGGTGTCGGGATGAGCCTTTTCTATTTCGTCTAAGAGTACAACCGAATATGGTTTTCTTCTTATTGCCTCAGTTAGTTGTCCGCTTTCATCATAACCTACGTATCCCGGAGGAGAACCTATAAGTCTGCTAATCGAGTGTCTCTCTTGATATTCGCTCATATCAATTCTTGTAATATTATTTTCATTATCAAAAAGAATCTCAGCTAAGGCTTTTGCAAGTTCAGTTTTCCCAACTCCTGTTGTCCCTAAAAACATAAAGCTCCCTATAGGCCTGTTTTCATCTTGTAGATCTGCCCTGCTTCTTCTGATAGCATCACTTACAGCTATTACAGCTTTCTCCTGTCCTACTAGCTTTTTGTGTAAATTCTTTTCGAGGCTTAAAAGTTTTTCCCGCTCAGATTGAATCATTTTTGCAACTGGGATACCAGTCCATTTTGAAACAATTTCAGCAATATCATCATAAGTAATCTCTTCTCTAATTAATGAATTTTCGGATATTTTCAAAATTTCCTTTTCAGGTAATTTGCTTAAATTAGGTCTTAAGAAGATTAAATATTTTTTTTCATCTAAAATATCAAAATTAGTTATAATCTCATCTCCTATTTTATATTTAATTTTAATATTAGATTTAG
>ENA-OSEY01001344-OSEY01001344.1-marine-metagenome-genome-assembly--contig:-NODE-1344-length-17120-cov-8.780614_pt1 | contig 17120 bp, 15 predicted proteins | sample MGYA00248465_ERZ534230 | MGnify/ENA primary metagenome ERZ534230 (study PRJEB26409, sample SAMN06344110) | marine metagenome | isolation source: Sea water from surface | place: Atlantic Ocean:Southern...
TTATATAAAAGTCAAAAGTTTTTTAGAAAATCCAAAAGATCTTTTTAACTTTGATAAATATTTTATTAATAAGGTTAGTTTTAGTTCTCTACAATTAAAGTTTAATAAAAAATCTATTTTTATTTGCGAGTTATCAGGCATAAATTCTATGGAAGAGGCTAAAAATTTTGTTAAAGCAGATATTTTTATTTCTAAATCATCATTTCCTGAAACAGATGAAGATGAAATATATTTAAATGATTTAATAAGTTTTAATGTAGAATTAGAATCTGGTTTGTGTTTAGGTGAATTAATAAAATTTTATGATTTTGGGGGTGGTCCAATAATCGCAGTTAAACATGGTAATGAAGAAAAGATGCTACCTTTTTCAAAAAATTTTATTATAAATATAGATCGAGATTTAAGGTTAATTACTTTATCTTCTTCTATTAAAACATTAATAAATTAAAAATGTGGACAGCTAATATTTTAACATTATTTCCAGATTTATATCCAGGTCCTCTAGGGTCTTCTATATTGGGTGAAGCAAGAAAAAATGGTAAATGGCATCTAAACATAACAGATTTAAAATTATTCACAGAAAAAAATAAAAGAGTGGATGATTCGCCATTTGGTGGTGGACCAGGAATGGTCATTAAACCAGATGTAATAGATAGAGCTCTTCTTTCTTTGAAATCAAATGATTTTCCAATTTATTATTTGTCACCAAGGGGTGTTAAATTAGATGCCCAAATTTCTAATTCAATATCAAAATTAGATGGGATGACCCTAGTTTGTGGAAAATATGAGGGTGTAGACGAAAGAGTTATTAAACATTACAACATGATTGAAATTAGTATTGGTGATTACATATTGTCTGGTGGAGATCTGGCAGCCATGGTTCTTATTGATAGTGTAGTCAGGTGTTTACCAAATGTTTTAGGAAATCCACTGACATTAAATGAAGAAAGTTTTACAAATCATCTGTTAGAATACCCTCTTTACACACAACCCAGGGAATGGAAAAATTACAAAGTACCAGATGTATTATTATCAGGAGATCACAAAAAAATAAAAAACTGGAAAATAAAACAATCTGAGGATATAACAATGAAAAGACGACCAGATCTTTGGAAAAAATATTTAAAATTGAAGTAGATATTTTAAAGTTTTTTTGTTAAGAGTTGTCATCGAGAGGTTTTAGCCATGAATATCATTGAAAAAATTGAAAAAGAACAATTAGAAAAATTAAGCTCTGGTAAACAAATACCTGATTTTAATCCTGGAGATACAATAAAAGTTGATGTTAAAGTTGTTGAAGGAACTAGAGAAAGAATTCAAGCCTTTGAAGGTGTTTGTATTGCTCGTGGCGGAAAAGGCATAAATGAAAGTTTTACAGTAAGGAAAATTTCATACGGTGAAGGTGTTGAGAGAGTTTTCCCTTTATTTTCTCCAAAAATATCCTCTATCACTTTAGTTAGAAAAGGTAAAGTAAGAAGAGCTAAACTATACTACTTAAGAGATAGAAGAGGTAAAGCAGCCAGAATAGTAGAAAAAATTGAAGTTAAGAAAAAAACTAACGAAAAAAAGGATGTTGCTTCAGTATCAAAAGATAAAGTTGCTGAAACATCTTCTAAAAAGGAAGTTGAGAATAAACCTGAAGTCAAAACTGAAGATAAAAAAGATTAATTTAGTGAGTTTAACTAGTGTCTAAAACTCTTTATGATAAAATTTGGCAAAGTCATTTAATAAATGAACAAGATGATGGTACATCTTTAATATATATTGATCGACATTTAGTACATGAAGTAACTAGTCCTCAGGCTTTTGAAGGATTAAGGTTATCCAATAGAAAAGTTAATTCGCCTAAAAGAACACTTGCAGTTGCAGATCATAATGTGCCTACTTTAGATAGAGAATTAGGAATTAAAGAAGAAGACTCTCGTATTCAAGTTGAAGAACTTGATAAAAATGTTGAAGAATTTCAAATACCTTATTTTAACATGAATGATACTCGACAAGGTATTGTGCACGTTATTGGACCAGAACAAGGATTTACTCAGCCAGGCATGACAATTGTTTGTGGAGATAGCCATACAGCAACTCACGGAGCTTTTGGTTCTTTAGCTTTTGGAATTGGAACGTCTGAAGTAGAACATGTTTTAGCTACTCAAACATTAATTCAGAAAAAAGCTATGAATATGCTCATTAATATTACTGGTAATCTTGATAAAATTGTTACATCCAAAGATTTGATACTTTATATTATTGGAAAAATTGGAACAGCTGGTGGAACCGGTTGTGTAATTGAATATTCTGGAAATGCGCTTAGAGATATGTCAATGGAAAGCAGAATGACTATATGTAATATGTCTATAGAAGCAGGTGCAAGAGCAGGCATGATAGCTCCAGATGATATTACATTTAATTATCTTTATGAAAAGCCAATGGCTCCAAAAAATGAAGATTGGGACAAAGCAGTTAATTGGTGGAAAACTCTACCCTCTGACTCCGGGGCAAAGTTTGATAAGATTGTAGACATTGATGCAACTAAAGTAACACAAACTATTACATGGGGCACTAGCCCTGAAGAAATAGTAAGTATTGATGGCACCGTACCAAATCCAGATAAAATTTCTGATGAAGTTAAGCAAAACAAAATTAAAAGATCTATTGAATATATGGGGTTAACTCCTGGCCAGAAAATAAGTGATGTTGAAATAAATACTGTCTTCATTGGTTCATGTACTAATTCAAGAATAGAAGATATAAGGTCAGCAGCTGAAATTATTAAGGGAAAAAAAGTTTCTACTAGTGTTAAAGCATTGGTTGTTCCGGGATCTGGTCTTGTTAAGAAACAAGCCGAAGAAGAAGGTCTTGATGTTATATTCAAGCATGCTGGGTTTGAATGGCGAGAGCCAGGTTGTTCAATGTGCCTTGCCATGAATTCTGATAAATTAAATGAAGGTGACAGATGTGCAAGTACGTCAAATAGAAATTTTGAAGGTAGGCAAGGTAAAGGTGGAAGAACACATTTGGTAAGCCCAGAAATTGCAGCTGCTTCTGCGATAACAGGAAAATTAACTGACCCTAGAAATGTGACATAGATGGAAAAATTCAACACATTCAAAGGAATTGCAGCTCCGTTTAATATTCTTAATGTTGACACTGATAAAATCATTCCAAAACAGTTTTTAACAACAATTAAAAGAACTGGCTTGGGCAAACACGTATTTGACGAGATGAGATATAAAAAAGATGGTTCAGAAAATCCTAATTTTGTTTTAAATCAAAAGCCATATGACAAGAGTAACATATTGATTGCTGGTGATAATTTTGGATGTGGTTCAAGTAGAGAACATGCGCCATGGGCGCTTAAAGACTTTGGTATAAAATGTATCATATCAACTTCGTTTGCAGATATTTTTTACAATAATTCTTTTAAGAATGGTCTTTTACCTATCATGGTGACAAAAGATGAAAGAGATGCGCTTTTAGAAGATGCAAAAGACAAAGAAAACCCTGAGATAGAAATTGACTTAGAAAATCAAGAAATTAGAAGACCAAATGGAGGAAAGATTAAATTTAAAATTGATCCATTTAGGAAGAAATGCCTGTTGGAAGGATTAGATGATATTGGTCTAACGGAACTTCATGAAAATAAAATTAAATCTTTTGAAGAAAGCCGAAGTACTAAACATCCTTGGCTGTAAAATTTAATTATGAAAAATAATAAAAAAATAATGTTACTGGCAGGTGATGGAGTAGGTCCAGAAGTTGTAAATGAAACAACAAGAATAATAAAATGGTTTGAAGATAATCTAAATTTATCATTTGATCTAGATGAGGGTTTAGTTGGAGGAGCATCTTATGATAAGTTTGGAGTTCCCTTAACAGACGAAACCTTGGCAGATGCAATGTCTGCAGATGCTATATTATTCGGTTCGGTAGGTGGACCACAATATGATAAAGTTTCATTTGATAAAAGACCAGAAAATGGTCTTCTTAAATTAAGAAAAGAGATGGATCTTTTTGCAAATTTAAGGCCTGCAATGGTTTTTCCTGCATTAGCAAATTCATCAACCTTAAAAAAAGAAATTGTTTCAGGTTTAGATATTTTGATTGTAAGAGAACTTACAGGTGGTATTTATTTTGCTGAACCAAGAGGTATTGAAGATTTATCTAATGGTGAAAAAAAGGGTTTTGATACTAATCTTTACACGACAAGAGAAATTGAAAGAATTGGAAGAGTTGCGTTTGATTTGGCTAAATTTAGAAATAAAAAAGTTACATCTGTTGAAAAATCTAATGTAATGATGTCAGGAGTTTTATGGAAAGAAGTTATGTCCTCTCTTTATGAAAATGAAGGGAAAGAAATTTCACTTAACCATATGTATGCTGATAATTGTGCAATGCAATTAGTGAGAGATCCTAAACAGTTTGATGTTATTGTAACAGATAATCTATTCGGGGATATTCTTTCAGATACTTCTGCTATGCTCACTGGATCTTTAGGAATGCTTCCATCTGCTAGCCTTGGATCTAAAGATGAAACAACTGGAAAAAGATATGCAATGTATGAACCTGTTCACGGATCTGCACCTGACATTGCAGGTAAAGGAATTGTTAATCCAATAGCTCAAATTTTAAGTTTTTCAATGCTTTTAAGATATTCTTTTGAACTAAATAAAGAAGCAGAACTTCTTGAAAAAGCTATTTCATTAACATTGGACGAGGGATACAGAACTAAAGATTTAGCAAGTAAAGATGAAAAAGTAGTAGGTACTTCAGAAATGACAGATGTCATTATAAATAAAATGACAGAGTTAACTGACAAATGAGTTATAATATAGCAATTGTCGGTTCAACAGGTGCTGTTGGAAGAGAAATGTTGGAAACTCTTTCTTATAGAAAGTTCCCTTGTAAAAATGTTTATGCATTGGCTTCAAAATCTTCATTAGGTAAAGAGGTTTCTTTTGGTGAGGACAAAGTACTCAAAGTACAAGCACTAGAAGATTTTGATTTTAGTAAAGCTGACATTGCTTTATTTTCAGCTGGTTCAGATGTGTCAAAAAAATTTGCACCTATTGCTGGAAAAAATAAATGTATTGTTATAGATAACTCTTCATTTTTTAGGATGGATAAAGATGTTCCTTTAATTGTTCCTGAAGTTAATCCTAATCATATCACAGATTTTAAGAAGAAAAATATTATAGCTAATCCAAATTGCTCCACCATACAAATGGTAACAGCTTTAAGTCCATTACATAAAGAGTTTACAATTAAAAAGGTTTTTGTTTCGACGTACCAAGCTGTTTCTGGCGCAGGAAAAGCGGCTATGGATGAATTATTTAATCAAACTAAAGGTGTATATGTTAATGATTCATCTATGCCTGAACAGTTCACAAAAAAAATATCATTCAATGTCATTCCTCATATAGATGTATTTATGGATGATGGTTCGACTAAAGAAGAATGGAAAATGTCTGTTGAGACAAATAAAATTCTAGATAAAAATATTCAAGTGACAGCCCATTGCGTTAGAGTTCCTGTTTTTATAGGACATAGTGAAGCAATATTTTTAGAATGTGAAAAAGAAATTAATGAAGAAAAAGCAAGAAACATATTAAGAAAAGCTGACGGAGTTACAGTTGTTGATCATAGGGCAGATGAAGGATATGTTACTCCAGCTGAAGTAGCAGGAGAAGATGATGTTTATATCAGCAGGATAAGACAAAATAATTTTAATAAAAATAATTTGGTTTTTTGGTGTGTTTCAGACAATTTAAGAAAAGGAGCTGCATTAAATGCAGTTCAAATTGCTGAATTGTTAATTTCAAAAAAATTAGTCTCTTAAAAGTAGAAATTACTTATGGATTATTTGTGGATTTTTGTAGCAATTTTTGCAGCAGCATTGCAAACTTTTAGATCTGCTTTTCAAAAAAGAATGATACCTGATATTGGTAAATTTGGAGCTACGTATATTAGATTTATTTATGCTCTTCCATTTACATTTTTAATTTTTATATTTTGGTTTTTTATTCTGAAAAATGAAATTCCAAAATTAAATAATTTAGCGATTTTTTATTGCTTTATTGGCGCTCTTTGTCAGGTATTATTTACACTGCTATTGATGATAATTTTTTCTTTTAGAAACTTTGCTGCAGGTATTGCCTTTTCAAAAACAGAAGTATTATTTGCAGCGTTAATTGAAATTTTTATTTTGAATATTGTTTTTCTGCCAATAATTAATTTTGGAATTATTTTAGGTGTTTTCGCTGTAATTTTCCTTTCTGTTGCAAAAGAAACTACAAATATAAATGATGTTTTTATTAAAATTAGTAAATCATTTTTTACTTTTTCAACATTATTTGGAGTTTTGACGGGTTTAATTTTAGCCGGTTCTACTGTCGGTTATAGAATGGCAATAATTAACGTTGAGGGTCACATACTAGATGCCACAATTTATTTATCTATTCTGGCTGTATTTATTCAATCAATAATGATGGGTATTTGGTTATATTATTATAAACGAAATGAATTAAAATTAGTTTTTCAATTTTGGAAAAAATCTTTACCAGCAGGAATTTGTGGAAGTGGTGCTACGGCTGGATGGTTTTTGGCTTTTGCTTTAGCCACTGCAGCAGAGGTGAGAGCGGTAGGTCAGATTGAGTTAATATTTTCAATTATTATATCAATTATTTTTTTTAAAGAAAAAGTTCAAAGAACTGAAATATTTGGAATTTGCATGTTAATTATATCAATTTTATTAGTTATTTATGCGAGGATTTGAAATAATAACATTTACTAATTGATACATTATTTTAAATGTATATATATTAAAGCAAGGAATTTTAAATGGCTAAAGAAAGACCAATATCACCGCATTTACAAGTTTATAAACCTCAAATAACATCTGTGTTATCAATATTTCATAGAATTACAGGTGTTGCTTTGACATTTGGGCTTATTTTACTAGTAGCATGGATTTTTACTCTTTCATTGGGAGAAGAATATTTTGAATATTATGTTATGTTTATAAAATCTTGGTTTGGACTTTTAATTTTATTTGGTTTTACATTCGCTTTGAACTATCATCTTTGTAATGGAATAAGGCATCTCTTTTGGGATGCAGGTTATGGCTATGAGATAGAGACAGTTCATAAAAGTGGATTAGCTGTTCTAGTTGTTTCTTTTGTACTAACGATATTAATTTGGTATTTGGCATTATAAATCATGTCTCTAAATAGTAAAAACTCAGATAGCAACTTTCATAACGGGATACCCCATTGGAAATTTCAAAGGATTTCAGCAATAATTAATATGCCATTAATAATTTGGTTTGTTTTTTCATTAATTACATTTTCTGATTATAGTTATATTTCTCTTACAGAATGGGTAAAAAACCCAATTAATAGCATTTTAATTATATCTATGTTTGCATCTATTTTGTATCATTCATCTTTAGGTATTCAAGTTGTGATAGAAGATTATATTTCAGAGGTTAAATCTCGTGCATTTTTACTTAATTTATCAAAATTAATTATTTTTTTCTTATTTATAGTTTCTTTTGGATCAGTAATTAATATATATATTAAATAGATAGATAAAGGATTACTTAATGAATAATTACGAAGTTGTTGACCACGAACATGATGTTTTAGTAGTAGGTGCAGGAGGTGCAGGTTTAAGGGCTACGGTAGGAATGGTTCAAAAAGGATTTAAAACTGCCTGTATTACTAAAGTTTTTCCAACTAGAAGCCATACTGTTGCTGCACAAGGAGGAATTGGTGCTGCGTTAAATAATATGGGAGAAGATGATAACTGGAAATATCATATGTATGATACCGTTAAGGGATCAGACTGGTTAGGTGATCAAGATTCTATAGAGTATATGTGTAAAAATGCTATTCCTTCAGTTATTGAATTAGAGAATTTTGGTGTTCCGTTTTCTAGAACAGATGAAGGAAAAATTTATCAAAGACCTTTTGGTGGTCACACTTTAGATTATGGAAAAAGCATGGCTAGAAGAGCTTGTGCAGCTGCTGATAGAACAGGGCATGCTATTCTTCATACTCTTTATCAACAATGTTTGAAACATAACGCTGAGTTTTTTATTGAATATTACGCTCTAGATTTAATCATGGATAAAAATGGTGCTTGTAAAGGGGTAATGGCTATAAGTTTAGAAGATGGCAAGCTTCACAGATTTAGAGCACACAAAACTGTTTTGGCTACAGGAGGTTACGGCAGAGTTTATTTTTCTTGTACCTCAGCACACACTTGCACAGGGGATGGAAATGCTATGGTTTTAAGAGCTGGATTACCATTGCAAGATATGGAGTTTGTCCAATTTCATCCTACAGGAGTTTATGGAGCCGGTGTATTAATTACAGAGGGCGCAAGAGGAGAAGGTGGATACTTAACAAATTCTGAAGGTGAGAGGTTTATGGAGAGGTACGCTCCTACCGCTAAAGACTTGGCGAGTAGAGATGTTGTGTCTCGTGCTATGACAATAGAAATAAATGAAGGTAGGGGTATAGGTCCAAAAAAAGACCATATAAATCTGCACCTCCATCATATTGACCCTGAGACCTTACATACAAGATTACCTGGTATTAGTGAAACAGCAAAGATTTTCTGTGGTGTAGATGTAACTAAAGAGCCTATCCCAGTTTTACCAACAGTTCATTATAATATGGGTGGAATACCAACAAATTTTCATGGTGAGGTTTTATCACCTACGGATGATGATCAGCATAAGGTTGTTCCAGGATTGATGGCTATTGGTGAAGCTGCTTGTGTTTCAGTTCATGGAGCAAATAGATTAGGAACAAATTCACTTTTAGATATAGTTGTTTTTGGAAGAGCTGCAGCTATGAGAACAGAGGATACTTTGAAAAAAAATCAAAAACACTCATCAATAGATAAAGAAGCAACTGATAAAATAATTGATCGTCTTGATAAGGTTCGTTATTCAAAAGGAGATGCTTCAGTAGGAGAAGTCAGATCAGCAATGCAAAATGCTATGCAAAAACATGCAGCTGTATTTAGGTCAAATGACTCCCTTCAAGAAGGGGTGCAAAAAATAGATAAGATTAGTATGGATATGAAAAATGTAAGCATTAAAGATAAATCATTAATATTCAATACTGATTTGATTGAATCACTTGAGTTAGAAAACTTAATGCAACAAGCAATTGTTACTATGAGATCAGCTGACCAAAGAAAAGAATCACGCGGTGCACACGCCCATGAGGATTTCCCTAATAGAGATGATAAAGATTGGATGAAACATACAGTCATGTGGTTAGACAAATCAAACAAATCTAAATTATCTTATAGAGATGTTAATCTGAATACATTATCTAATGAAGTTAAATCAATTCCCCCAGTTGCAAGGGTTTATTAATTAAGGAGTAATTAATGGCTGAGTTTAGTTTACCAAAAAACTCAAAAGTACAAGAAGGTAAAAATTTTCCATATAAGGGTAAGTCTGAAAATAAAAAGGTGTTTAACATTTATAGATGGTCACCTGATGATAATGATAACCCAAGAATAGATACATATACAATAGATATGGATGAATGCGGTCCAATGGTTTTGGATGCCTTAATAAAAATAAAAGATGAAGTTGATTCATCCCTTACATTTAGGAGATCATGTAGAGAAGGAATATGTGGATCATGTTCAATGAATGTGGATGGAACAAATACTCTAGCTTGTTTGAAATCAATTGAAGATGTAAAAGGATCAGTAAATATATATCCCTTACCACACATGCCTGTTATAAAAGATTTAGTTCCAGATCTTACGGATGCATACAAGCAATTAACATCAATTAAGCCGTGGTTACAAACTGAAAATAAACCAAATGAAGGAAGTGAAAGACATCAATCACCTGAAGAAAGAGAAAAGCTTGATGGACTTTGGGAATGCGTTCTTTGTTTTTCTTGTTCTACATCATGTCCGTCTTATTGGTGGAATGGTGATAAGTATTTAGGTCCTGCTGCATTATTGCAAGCTTATAGATGGATTGCAGATAGTAGAGATGAAGCTAAAGAAGAGAGACTTAAAGATTTACAAGATTCTTTTAAGCTTTATAGGTGTCATACAATTATGAATTGTACTAAAACGTGTCCTAAAGGTTTAAATCCTGCAAAAGCTATTGGTGAAATTAAAAAACTTCAATTAGAAACTTAATTCTTTTTAAGGTTTATTTGTGAATGGTCAAAGAGATACAATCTTTGAAATAGCAAAGAATATGAAAATAGACCTTGATGAAGGTCAAAAATTTATTAGTGAAAATTTAGATAAACTTGCAATAGATTTAGAACAAAATTCCAAAAAGTTTTCTTTTCCATTTTTTAACAAATCTAGTGAATTTAAAGGTCTTTATATTTATGGAGGAGTTGGAAGAGGAAAATCAATGATCATGGATATTTTTTTTGAAAATATTAGATTAGAGAATAAGAGAAGAATGCATTTCCATGATTTTATGAAAGAAGTTCATTCTAAAATATATTCTATAGGTCAAAAAAATAAAAATATTGATCCAGTCCAGGTTTTTGCAAAAAAATTTATAGAAAAAACAAAATTGTTGTGTTTTGACGAAATGGAAATCCGGGACATTGCTGATGCAATGATTATCTATAGATTATTTAAAAGCTTATTCTCATTGGGGTTAACTCTAGTAACAACTTCTAATCAACCTCCAGAAAATTTATATAAAAATGGACTTCACAGAGACAGATTTTTACCATTTATAGATTTAATTAATTTTAATATGGAAGTATCTCAAATCAAGGAAGGAAAGGATTGGAGAAAATCTTTACTTATAGGTAAAAAAACTTGGTTAAATCCAATAAATTCATCAAATAAAAATATTGCTAATAAAATTTTTAGCCAATTAACCCAAGGTTTTAATGTTAAGGAAGAAGAAATAATAGTATCAGGTAGAAAAATTAGAATTCCTAATTCTGCAGGTGGCATCGCAGCGTTTGATTTTAAAGATTTATGTGAAAAACCCTTAGCTGCATCTGATTATGTAGAGTTAGCTGATAAATTTAAGGGATTTTTAATTAATAATATTCCTAGTTTAGGCAAGAATCAAAATAACGAATCAAGAAGGTTTATTTGGCTTATAGATGCACTCTATGACCGAAAATGCTTTCTAATCGCTACATCAGAAGTTGATATAAAAAAATTATATACTGGAACGGAATGGAAGTTTGAGTTTAGTCGAACGATTTCAAGATTACTTGAAATGTCTCAGGTTGTAGAAAATTAACTCAGATAGCTTGATTATAATTAAAAACGAAGTATTGTATCTGATAAAGTTTTAAAGAGATGGTTATGAGAAGAAAAAAAATATCACTAATTGGATCAGGTAATATAGGAGGCACTCTAGCACATTTATTTGCCATGAAAGAATTGGGTGATGTAATGTTATTTGATATTGCAGAAGGTATACCTCAAGGTAAAGCATTAGATTTACAACAATCAGGACCAGTTGAGTCATTTGATGTAAAAGTTGAAGGAACCAACGATTATTCAGATCTTAAAGATAGTGATGTGGTTGTAGTTACTGCTGGTGTTCCTAGGAAGCCTGGAATGAGTAGAGATGATTTAGTTGAAATAAATACAAAAGTAATGCAACAGGTTGGAGAAGGTATAAAAAATAATTGTCCTGGTGCTTTTGTAATATGTATAACTAATCCACTTGATGCTATGGTAGGTGTTCTTCAAAGAGCTTCTGGGTTGCCTACGAATATGATTGTTGGGATGGCTGGAGTTTTAGACTCAGCAAGATTTAGATATTTTTTAGCAGAGGAATTTAAAATATCGATGACAGACGTGTCAGCTTTTGTTTTAGGTGGACATGGCGACACGATGGTTCCTCTGGTCAGATACTCCACTGTAGCCGGCATTCCAATCCCAGATCTTTTAGAAATGGGATGGAGTACTCAGAAAAAAATAGATGATATTGTTCAAAGGACAAGAGACGGTGGTGCCGAGATTGTTGGTTTATTAAAAACAGGTTCAGCTTTTTATGCTCCTGCAGAATCAGCCGTTCAAATGGCAGACGCCTTTTTAAAGGATAAGAAAAAACTTTTGCCTTGTGCAGCATTTGTTGATGGCCCTTATAATTTAGATGGAATATATGTTGGAGTTCCTGTAGTTATTGGGAAAGAAGGTGTAGAAAGAATTGTTGAAATTAATTTAAGTGACGAAGAAAAACAAATGTTTAATCATTCAGTTGAATCTGTACAAAAATTAAATCAACTTGCACAAAATTTTGAAAAATAGGTAATATAAATTATGAATATTCACGAGCATCAAGCTAAAGGATTACTGAGAAAATTTGGTGTTTCAGTACCAGATGGATACCCAGCTTTCACAGTTGAAGAGGCAGTTACCAATGCAAAAAAACTTCCTGGTCCCGTATATGTTGTTAAAGCACAAATTCACGCAGGAGGTAGAGGCAAAGCTGGTGGTGTTAAAGTTGTAAAAAATATAGAAGAAGTTGAAAAAGCCTCTGAAGAAATTTTAGGAAAAGTGTTAGTTACACCTCAAACTGGTTCTAAAGGAAAAAAAGTTCAAAGATTATACATTGAAGATGGATGTCAAATTGATAAAGAATTTTATTTTTCAATTTTAGTTGATAGAAACGCTGGGTGTATTTCTATAATTTCATCTACTGAGGGTGGCGTTAATATTGAAGAAGTAGCAGAAAAAACTCCTGAGAAAATTATTAAAGTTAGGGTTGATCCTAAAGGCGGATTTATGCCATTTCATGCAAGAATTATTGCTAACGGACTTAAACTCTCAGGTGATGCTTTTAAACAAAGTTATAGTTTTTTTTCTAAAATTTATAAAACTTTTGTTGATTTAGATGCTAGCTTGGTAGAGATAAATCCACTTGTGCTTTCAAAAGAAAATAAATTAATTGCACTTGATGCAAAAATGTCTTTTGACAATAATAGTTTATTTAGACAGTCAGAAGTTTTGGAACTTAAAGATGAAACAGAAGAAGAGCCTTCTGAAACATTAGCTAAAAAATTTGATTTAGCATACATAAAGTTAGATGGTGAAATTGGTTGTTTAGTAAATGGTGCTGGATTAGCTATGGCAACTATGGATATCATCAATCTTAAGGGTTCATCACCAGCAAATTTTTTAGATGTAGGTGGAAGTGCTACTAAAGAAAAAGTTAAAGAAGCATTCAAGATAATTTTGTCTGATGATGCTGTTAAAGGTATATTAGTAAATATATTCGGTGGTATAATGAGATGTGACATTATTGCAGAAGGTGTTGTAGCAGCTGCTAGTGATTTGGCACTTGACAAACCTCTTGTTGTAAGACTTTCAGGAACAAACGTAGAGAAGGGAAAAGAGATTTTATCTAAATCTGATCTACAAATCATTTCAGCTGATGATCTTGATGATGCGGCTGAAAAAATAGTTAAAGCTGTAAAAGGATAATAGATGTCGATTTTAGTCAACAAAAACACAAATGTTATTTGTCAAGGTTTTACCGGTGGTCAAGGTACATTTCACTCTGAACAAGCTATTGCTTATGGAACAAAAATGGTTGGTGGCGTAACTCCAGGTAAAGGTGGTACGAAGCATTTAGATTTACCAGTATTTAATACAGTTAAAGAAGCTAATGATAATTTAGAAATAGATGCTTCAGTTATTTATGTTCCTCCACCATTTGCTGCAGACTCTATAATTGAGGCAATTGATGCAAAAATACCATTAATTATTTGTATTACAGAGGGTATACCAGTTCAGGATATGATAAGAGTAAAGAATTTTCTAAAGGATTCTAGTTCAAGACTTATAGGCCCAAATTGTCCTGGAATAATTACACCTGGAGAATGTAAAATTGGTATTATGCCTGGGTCAATTCATAAACCAGGAAAAATAGGAATTGTATCTAGATCAGGGACATTGACTTATGAAGCTGTTGATCAAACAACTGCTGTGAATTTAGGACAGTCGACTTGTGTTGGCATAGGTGGTGACCCATTAAATGGAACAAACTTTATCGACTGTTTAGATTTATTTTTGTCAGATGAACAAACTGAAGCAATTTTAATGATAGGAGAAATTGGAGGTTCTGCAGAAGAAGAAGCTGCTGAATTTCTAAAAAATCATAAAATAAAAAAACCTGTTGCAGGATTCATTGCTGGAAGAACGGCACCTCCTGGTCGTACGATGGGACATGCAGGTGCTATAGTAAGTGGTGGTAGTGGAGATGCAGATTCTAAAATTTCTAAATTTAAAGAATGTAATATTGAAGTAGCTAACTCACCATCAGATCTTGGTAAAGCTGTTTTAAGAGCTATTGATAAAACATAGTAAATTAACTTGATTATGAGTTAAATTTGATGTGTATAATAAGGTGTAAGATATAACTCAATTAATAGGTTAATTCTATGTCAGATAATAATTTAGATCAAACATTCCTTTCAGGTTCTAATTCTGTTTTCATAAATGATTTACTTAATAAGTGGGAAAATGACCCTAAGTCTGTTCCTGAAGAGTGGTCTAATTGGTTTAAAGAAATTGGATCTGAAATTGCAGACAAAGGGCCAAGTTGGGCAAAAGAGAATAATAGAGTTATAGGTGCTGTTGATATAGAGGAATCTGTGAAAGCAGTTGCTCAAGGAGTGGCTGGAAAAGGAAAAATTTCTGCATCTGATTTAAGATCAGCAACAACTGACTCTTTAAGAGCAATAATGTTAATTAGAGCTTATAGAATTAGAGGTCACCTGCTAGCTAATTTAGATCCTTTAAAATTACATGAGCCTGACATTCACCCTGAGCTTGATCCTAAGACTTATGGTTTTAAAGAAGAAGATTGGGACCGACCAATTTTTATAGACAATGTTTTAGGTATGGAGACTGCTTCTTTAAAACAAATAATGGATATTCTTAAAGAAACGTATTGTGGCTCTATTGGTGTCGAATTTATGCATGTTCAAGATCCAGCGCAAAAAGCATGGATCCAAGAAAGAATTGAATCAATTAGAAATACTACTCAGTTTACAGATAATGGTAAAAAAGCAATTTTCGAACGTTTAGTAGGTGCTGAAACATTTGAACAATTTCTTCATAAAAAATATGCAGGCACAAAAAGATTTGGATTAGATGGCTCAGAATCAGTTGTACCAGCTATTGAGCAAATTTTAAAAAGAGGAAGTCAATTAGGTTTAAAAGAAGTTGTAATTGGCATGGCTCACAGAGGAAGATTAAATGTTTTATATAATGTATTAAATAAACCATTTAGAGCAATAATTTCAGAATTTTTAGGTAATCTTGCCAATCCCGAAGAAGCTGGCGGATCTGGAGATGTAAAGTATCATATGGGTGCTTCTGCAGATAGAGAGTTTGATAATGAGAATGTTCATTTGTCTCTTCAAGCAAACCCATCTCACTTAGAAGTTGTTGCTCCTGTAGTTATTGGAAGAGTTCGTGCAAAACAACTTCAGCATAATGATACAGAAGAAAGGGATTCTGTATTGGGGATAGTTTTACATGGTGATGCTGCATTTGCAGGGCAAGGCATAGTTGCTGAAACGTTTGATTTTTCAGGTTTAAGAGGTTATGAAACAGGCGGAACTATTCACGTTATCATCAATAACCAAATTGGGTTTACAACAAGTCCAAATTATTCAAGGTCAAGTCCATACTGTACGGATGTTGCCAAGATGGTGATGGCACCAATTTTTCATGTAAACGGAGATGATCCTGAAGCAGTAGTTCACGTGGCAAGAATTGCAACTGAATTTAGACAAAAGTTCTCTTGTGATGTAGTTTTAGATGTAATTTGTTACAGAAGATTTGGTCATAATGAGGGTGATGAACCTGCGTTCACTCAACCTTCAATGTATAAAAAAATAGCTCAGCATGAAAGTATTAGTAAAATATATAGCAAAAAATTGATCAATGAAGGCACAATAACTAAACAAGATGCAGATCAAGAATTAAAAAAACATAATGATTTCCTAGAAAAAGAGTTTGAAGCTGGAAGTAGTTACAAACCAAATAAAGCTGACTGGTTAGATGGACAATGGTCAGGGTTGAAAGCAGCTCCCGATCGTGAACAAAGAAGAGGAGACACATCAGTTAAGCTACAAAGATTAAAGGAAATTGGTTTATCAATGACAGAACTTCCTGAAGGATATGAATTAAATAAAAAATTAGTTAGAATTGTTGAAAATAGAAGAAAATCAATAAATGAAGAAAAAAACATTGATTGGTCAACTGCAGAACATTTAGCTTTTGGCACACTTTTAGATGAAGGTCATCCAGTAAGATTGTCAGGGCAAGATAGTTGTAGAGGCACCTTTTCTCAAAGACATGCTGTGTTTGTAGATCAAAATAATGAAAACAGATATGTACCGCTTAACAATTTAAAAGAAAACCAACCTCAATTTGAAGTTATTGACTCACCTTTGTCAGAAGCTTCAGTGTTAGGTTTTGAATATGGATATTCTCTGACAGAACCTGCAGCATTAGTCATGTGGGAAGCACAATTTGGTGACTTTGCAAATGGTGCTCAAGTAATAGTTGATCAGTTTATATCTAGTGGAGAAGCTAAATGGCTAAGAATGTCAGGTTTGGTTATGTTGCTACCTCATGGTTATGAGGGTCAAGGTCCTGAGCACTCTTCAGCTAGATTAGAGAGATATTTACAGCTTTGTGGTGAAGATAATATGCAAGTGTTAAACTGTAGTACACCAGCAAATTATTTTCATGCTCTTAGAAGACAGTTAAAAAGAGACTTTAGAAAACCATTAATTATAATGACACCTAAAAGTCTACTTAGACATAAATTGTGCGTTTCTAATTTATCAGATATGGCAGAAAATACATCATTTCACAGGATTATATTAGACCCTAACAAAACCCTAAAAGATAAAAATATTAATCGTGTAGTTATTTGCTCTGGTAAAATATTCTATCATCTTTATGAGGAAAGAGAAAAAAATAATATCACGGATGTTAAGTTATTAAGGTTAGAACAAATTTATCCCTTTCCAAGTAAAACATTAGAAAAGGAATTAGAAAAAACACCAAATGCAAAGATAATTTGGTGTCAAGAAGAGCCAAAAAACATGGGCTCCTGG
>ENA-OSEY01001345-OSEY01001345.1-marine-metagenome-genome-assembly--contig:-NODE-1345-length-17116-cov-2.386818_pt1 | contig 17116 bp, 14 predicted proteins | sample MGYA00248465_ERZ534230 | MGnify/ENA primary metagenome ERZ534230 (study PRJEB26409, sample SAMN06344110) | marine metagenome | isolation source: Sea water from surface | place: Atlantic Ocean:Southern...
ACAGAATCCGAAGGAAAATTACAATCGACGAGAATCAATTCATCACCATGTCCCATCGAACGGAGAACATGAAGCAGTTCAGCATTGAGATAAGGATTTAGATTTTTCAGCATAAATTCCCTAAAGGTTTAAACACGTGGTTCAAATTAAAAAATTAATTATCATTTATCGACAAGTTTTACTTCTATTCTTTCACCATTATTTTTTTGAAATAAATAGCTGTCTTCTAAAGAAAAAGTTATTCCTACCTCTTTGTCAAAATCAGCTTCAAAATCTGAAGACATTTTCACCACCATAGATTGTTCACCAACATTAAGATTTACAAGGGTATGATCACCCGCCTGCTCAGTAGTAAAAACTTTTGCATTAAAATGCCCCTTGTCCTTTTCTGTAATGGACGCATGTTCTGGTCTAATGCCTAAAAGGGCGTTCTGATTTTCAAGATTCTCATTCAGTCCAAATTTTCTTCCTAAAATATTCATTTCATTATTTTCTATAGTTCCATCAATGAAGTTCATTGCTGGAGAACCCATGAATCCAGCAACAAATACATTTTTGGGATTACCATAGATTTCCTTAGGAGGAGCAATCTGTTGTAATACCCCTTCATTCATTATCGCAACTCGATTTGCTAAAGTCATAGCTTCAACTTGATCATGAGTGACATAAACTGTGGTAATCCCCATTTCATGTTGCATTCTTTTCAGTTCGGTTCGCATATGAACTCTTAATTTTGCATCTAAATTTGAAAGAGGCTCATCCATTAAAAATATATCAGGTTGTCTGACAATGGCTCTTGCTAATGCAACTCTTTGTCTTTGTCCGCCTGAAAGTTGCCTGGGATATCGATCTAAAAGATCTTCCATATGAACCTGTTTTGCTGCATCAAGTATAGCTTTATCACGGGCATCACCACTTATGTTTCTTACCTTCAATGGAAATGCAATATTTTCACTGACTGTTTTATGGGGGTAAAGAGCATAGGATTGAAAAACCATCGATATATTTCTGAACTTAGGTAATTTATTAGTGACTACTGAATCACCAATTTCTATTTCTCCACTATCGACAGATTCTAAACCAGCAATCATTCTTAGAGCTGTTGTTTTTCCGCATCCAGAAGGACCAAGAAGAACAACAAATTCCCCTTTTTCCACTTTAAGTGATAAATCTTTAACAACATGATTATCACCAAAACTTTTATTTATATTTTTTAAAGTTAAGTTTTTGGTGTGTGAAATTGATTGTATATCATCCATTTTATCCTTTAACTGCACCGAGCAAAACGCCTTTTGTGATAAATTTTTGAAGAAAAAACGCCATGGTAATTACTGGTATAATCATAATAATGATGACTACACACATGTTCCACCATAGAATCCCTCTATCCTGTGTTATTTGTGCTGAAACCATAATAGGTAATGTCTGCGCTTTGGAAGTAGATAAAAATGAAGCTAAAAGATATTCGTTCCATGAAAGAATTAAAATCAGTAAGGTTGTAGCTGCAAGTCCCTGCTTGCATAGTGGCAAAATAATATCCCAAAAAATATATAGACGTGAAGCACCATCTAATTGAGCACTTTCTTCAAGGTCAATAGGAATCGTTAGAACAAAATCATGAATAAGCCATACAACTATAGGCAAATTAACTACAGCATAAGTAAGTATCATTGCTATGTGTGTATCCAACAAACCTATCCTTTGAAACATAATATAAACCGGCAGTACAACAACTACCGGTGGGAGAATTCTTTGCGAAATAACCCAAAATAATATATCTGCATTGCCTATTTTCCCCTTTATGAAAAAAAACACACCGAGACCTAAAGTCATGAACAACATTATACTAGCCAATACCTGACCATTTTCTTCAAAAAAAGAATTAATACTTACTGATAAAAACAAGAAACAAGTGGCAGAGATCAATGTAATTAATGTAATAGATTTGAAAACAAATGATATATTTGTTTTTAATAGTGCCCTCCAAAGAAAATAGAACAATACCAAACCCACAGCGGTCCCTAAACTCCAATCAACAGAATATTTTCCAACAATCACGAAAGCCGAAGCCATAATCATTACGAATAAAAAAATAGTCCTAAAGTTAGGTGCATATTTTATTCTTGCCAAAGCATAAGCAGCTAGCGAACCAACTATAATACTCAAAATTGTTGAGAAAAATGAAATAATTATTGAATTAAAATATGAGTGGTAAGTATCTTCTGAATCAACAAATAAAATATTTTCCCAAGCATGCAGACTTGGATTAAAATCGATCCAGGGCAAATATGTTGGATAAAATTTTACATCCTCTGGCAATTTAAAAGATGTAATAAAAAGCCAGTAAATGGGGAAGATGACAATTATTGCCCATACTATCAGAAAAAAATATGAAACAACTTTTCCCCCTAATGAAGTTTCACCTATTTTTTTAGGTTCAAACAATTTTGATACTTGCATTATATTTACAACTGATTTGCCTGTGAATATTTACGGATCACGAAATTAAAAAATGATACACAAATGATAACGGTCACAAAAAGGAGAGTGTAGGCCACGGCAGAGGAACCGCCAAAATCCAATGCTCTCCATTGAGTCCAGGAATGCATAGTCAAGGTCTCTGTTGAGATTCCTGGCCCCCCACTTGTCATTACAAGAGGGATATCTACTAATTTAAATCCCTCAATCCATCTAATTAAGACAACTGTACCAGCAACAGGAGCGATTTGAGGCCAAATCACATCTTTGAAAATTAACCACTTCCCTGCCCCATCAACATCAGCAGCTTCAACTAAGTCTTTTGATACTGTATCTAAAGCCGCAACCAAAACAATAAATATAAATGGAATCCACATCCATGCATCAGCAATCATGATTATTGTCCTAGCAGGCCATGCTAGAGAACCCCATGCTAAATCTCCGAATCCGAATGATTGCCATATCCCACTTAAAGGGCCTCTATTCATATCAGCTAACATCCTCCACTGATAAGCAATACCAACTGGAGTAATCATCAAGGGCATAAAAAATAAAATTCTAAAAAAAGTTCTTCCCTTTAGATTCATTGAGCATATATAGGCTAGACCCAAACCAATTAAAAACTGAATCGAACAACCAAAGATGACATAAATGATAGTCATAGGAAGAGTTCCAAAGTTATTACCACTGAATAAGGTAACTGAAAATAGGATAGTGACTGAAAAAATAAAAGCAGCACTTATCACTCTTCCAATAAAGCCAATTAATTTAAAATCTTTTTTTGTGTAAGAATACAGCCACCAGAGTAGTGCAGATAACATTACTAGTATTAGACACCAGCCTAAAGCACTGATCGCTTCAAAAGTACCCAGTAAGTGATATTGTTCCGAGCCAAAGAAAATTTTCTTAAAATTTCTAAAACCAACAAATCTCATATTATAACCCCCAGCCCTTGGTCTTACTCTGGTAAATGAAATAACCAAAGATGCGATTAGGGGGAAAACTGAAAAAATCAGGATAAGAAGCACCGCTGGAGTGATAAACAGTTTTCTGGACTGCTTATCTATCCATTCGTTAAGTGTTTTCATTTTATTTTGCCGGCCCGTAGGCCGGCATATTGAGAAATTGATTAACTAGAATGCAGCACGTAATCCAAGTGTCGCACGATAGAGATTCATTTGTTTTTTCATTCCAAAATCATCAGTTACCTCTTCCCATTTTTCTTCTATATTCTCCATGGTCTGCTGAGCACTGATTTCTCCTGCAAGGAATCTTGCAACTTCAGTATCCAAGATCACGCTCGTGTATTGAGCCGCACCTGGAATTCTTAAATCTGAAACGAAATTTGGATTATTCAGACTTTCTTTAAGCCCATTCAAATATGAAGCAGCTGAGGATCTAGTAAAACCAGCTTCCAGCCAATTATCCACATTGTTGAACTGTGAATAGCGGTATGGATTAAAACCCGTCCAACCTTGAGTGACATCAACATTTGACTGCTCAGGTGCATTCATATAAGAGAACAACTCGTAAGCTGCTTTGATCACTTTTGGATCAGCGTTTTTATTAATGTAACCTGACCAACCACCAAACGCTCCAAATGGAGCATGGTTTACGCCATTAATTGCATGAGGACAAAGAGTCGGATTACAATTTTCAAGCCTGTTTGTGTCTCGATTCCATACACGAGTCGATCCAGGCATCTGGCTTGCGCCCCATAGGTTTCTGACTACATCACTATCCAGTGCCAAAGGTGAAGTGTCTCCCCATTCAATGAGCATCGCACATCTTCCCTTCAAGTACATAGATCGTACGTCAGCGATATCCATGTTGAGTTCATCAGGTGGACCATAATCCCCCATCTTCTTATAGACTCTGAGTCCTTCTGCAAATCCAGGATTGTTGATAAGTGGTTTTCCTGTATCAACATTAAAGAAAACACCTTGTGATGTCCCTTTAGTTTGAATGAAAGGAGCTGCAACAGACCAGATGGTGAAATAGCTTTGTGCTGCACGTCTCTTAAATGCACATGATGCATAATCTGGTTCACCATCACCGTTGTAATCCTTACCATGGATGGCTTCTGCAACCTTAAACCACTCATCCCATGTTTTGGGAGGTTCCTGACTAAAACGATTCAATACATCTGTTCTGTAATAGAACATATGAAAATCACCATCGAGGGTCAGGGTATAAGTTTTACCGTTCACTTTTTGATTGAATTCCCTGAAATAAGGCGTGATATCATCGATTTTCAGGCCAGGATCATTTGCCACAAAATCACTCAGATCTGCAACAAGTCCCATATCAACCAGTTCTGGCACCCATGCCGACGAAGTTACAGCTGCATCAAGTGAATTGGTCCCTTGAGTCCAATCCGCCAAGATTTTTGGAAACAATTCGGCATATGGCAGTTCTTCAACAATGACTTTTGCACCAGTCATTTGAGTGAACTCCTTACCCCGCTTATCGATAGCTCCAGAAATAACAGGACCTGGTCTGGAGAGTACTCTGATGGTTACACCATCATATTTTTTTGCCGAAGCAAACCCTGCCAACATAACGATTGGAATAAAGCATCCAATCATTTTAAAAATAATTTTTAACATATTAATTCTCCTAAATTTAAAAGCATTTAAGAACAAACTATTTAATGAAAATAGTTTGGTTCAATTACAAAAAAAGACTTGTTTTATGATTGCTTCATTGGCGCTCCTAATAAAGATTTTTGATTATTCAAGATTGGCGTGATTTTTAAACATCGTTTCAGAATCGAGGCCCAATCTTTCCATCAACAAAACCACAATGGTTTCTAAAGTAATCAAGAGAGACTGCTCAAAAAGCGAGCCCATCGGCTGGATTGAATCAAGGTTATTGCTTTTTTGCAGTTTAGGTGAAGGTGCTGATATTTTGATAATCCTTGAAGCCTGTTTCGCTAGCGTTGACAAATCGTCTATCGTAAAGAGAACCATTTTGACACCAAGCTTTTTAGCTTTTTCTGTAATGGAAACCAAGGACAAAGTTTCTCCAGAACCTGATCCTACAATCAGTAAATCGTTATGATTCACTGATGGAGTATTGGTCTCTCCGATGTAAAATACTTTCAAACCTAAATGCATCAAACGCATGGAAAAACTTTTCATCATCAGTCCTGTTCTTCCCACTCCAGCAATAAAAATTCTATTTTTTGAAAGTACATCATCCATGAAAAGATCAATCTGTTGTTCGTCTATCTCCTTGAGAACATGATTGACTTCATCATTAATTCGTATTGATGTTTCTCTAAACTGAGATTTCATTCATCACTTGGCGTATGGTTTTCACGGCTTTGCTTGGGTCAACAGCGGTTGTAATGTAACTTCCAACCACCAAAATCTCAGGTTGACAGGATTTCAGATTTCTTATTTTTTCCGGATCGATGCCACCAGCCACAGAAATTTGCTGGCCACCATGGGCTTCATGAAATTTTTCAACTATTTCAAGAGAATTTTCTCCATCAGTCACATCATCATGTGCGGTATGTAAACAGCCATAATCCATCCCCATCTCCATAAAATCGGCCCATTTCCTGATCGGGTCTTCAAGATTGATCATATCGATCATGATTTTACGGTTCCACTGAACCGCAGAGTTTTTTGCAGCCTCAATTGTCTTTTTGGAAGCCAATCCCAAAACAGAAACCATATCTGCCCCGGCCTGAAATCCGATGTCTGCCTCCAGTTTTCCGGCATCCATTATTTTTAGATCTGCAAAAATCAGTTTGTCAGGAAATCTTTTTTTTACATTCTCAATCTGCGAAACCCCTTCTCTTAAAATAACCGGAGTTCCAATTTCAATGATATCGACCGCCTCTTCAATCTCTTCCATGAAAGGATAAAGTTCTTCATAAGTGCCAAGATCATATGCCAGTTGAAGTTTCATTTCTTTAAGCCCCTCAAAGTCGGATTTAGCGCAATATCAGTTCGGGCTTAATCAATTCCTGAGCAAATGATCTATTTTTTTCTAGAATTCCATGCATGATCTCAAAAGATTTTTTTGCAATTTCTTCAGCATTTTGGCGAACTGAGAATATTGGTGGTTGAAGATAATCAAGCATCGGATGATCGTCATAGGTAATAACGCGGGTATGACTAAATAAATCAGGTTTGTGTTCTTTTGCATACTGAAGCAGTCCTTCCAGTAAAGTGATTGCAGAAGTAAATATTGCTTCCGGAGTCTTAGAGAATCTTTCAATGATGTTTTTAGTCATCTCATATCCATCAGCTACCGCATATCCGATTTGCTGAATTTTACTTTGGTTGCATTCAACCCCTTGATCCAATAGTGCTTTTTTAAATCCATTCAAACGATCGATGCTGGTTGATAATTTCTCAATCCCACCGACAAAATAAATATCCGTAACCCCTTCTTGACACATGACCGAGACCAATTCACAGGTGCCTTGCTCGTCATCACTTACGACCCAGGCAATGTCATCTCCATCAATTCTTCTATCAACCAGAACAATAGGGATTTTTATTTTGGAAGATAAATCATTAAATTGATCGCGGTTCATCATGGTTGCCAGGATCAGCCCATCAACATTTCTTTCATATAGATTTTCAATTAAATCATGTTCCGTATTTAGGCAATCTTGAGTAACTGCAATAATGATTTGGTATCCTAATTCCCTTGCATTCTGCTCGATCACTTCAGCCACCCTCCCAAAGTGACGGTTTAGATAAGGGATGATCAGGCCGATCGTTAAAGATTTGTTGAGCCTAAGTGCTCGGGCAATTGAATTTGGTTTGTAATTATGATCCTTTGCGATTTTGAGGATCCTGTTTTCTGTTTCTTTACTGATTCGATAAATGGAAGATTTGCCATTCAAAACAAGACTAACGGTTGTTTTTGAAACATCTGCTTTCAATGCCAATTCTTCAAGGGACAGACTCATGGGAAAAAGGTTAATCCGGGTATTAACTTAATAAGATCTCAACCTAAGTGTTGATATTTTCCAAAATCGGTTTTCGGTTCCATGGTTCTGCAATGACATTTTCTGGACAGGAAGGGAAAAAGGATTCCACTGAAATTCTCTGTTTTTCAGGCCATTGCAATAAGGTCATGGATTCCAATCCGTCAGGATCGGTATCCACTCCTTTTCGGACAAATATTTCATGGATTCGTGTCTGCATCGGTTCAGGCAGTTTTGAATAGTCAGGATGATACCATAGGGTGATCAGGGTTCGTTCTTGATCTGACTGATTTGGATATGCACCATGGATCAACCTTGCATCCCCAATGACCACATCACCAAAATTGACTGAAACTTCTCTTTCACCTTCTACACTTTGATATAAGGGATCTTCCGGATTTTCGACTCTGGAAACACCCTCGGTATGTGCTTTTTCATTTTCATGAAGCCCATGGATCTTCCGGTGGGATCCTGGAAGAACCCTCAGGCATCCGTTGTTTTTTGCCGTGTCCTGAAGATAAATCATGACAAACACCTGTGCTATTTGATCCGTGTATGAAATAGGATCGCCCCATCCCCACCAATCCTGATGCCAAAACAAGGCAGGACTTTGCTCAGGTTTACTGATGATATAACCGGAACTGAAACGGGTGTCTGCAAACCCCAAATCATGGAAGACTTTGAATAACGCAGGATGGGCGATCAGATCCGAAAATTCAGGATAATCGGCAATCAAAATCAGACTCCCCTGAGACTTGTTTCTTTCCCTGTGTGCAGGAGGGAGTTCTGATAATGCTTTTAAGGAGACTTCTTTGATGCGGCTGAGTTCTTCAGGAAGAAAAACACTTTCAATAACACAGTACCCTTCTTCCAGAAGTTTTTGCCGATGATCATTCTGCTTCAAAACCATTAGGTACTTCATTAAAAGCTAAAAGGATTTAGCCCTTAATTAAAAGATATAGTTTTGTTTGTCAAGAATTAATGAAGTTTTGGGATTTAGGACTTTTCCCTAAAAAAGATGTGAAGAGATTTTTTTCAGACCATCAACCATATATCGCTAATCCGCCCAGTTCAGCTTCGATTTCAAGGAGGCGGTTGTATTTTGCGATCCTTTCACTTCGACAAGCGGAACCGGTTTTGATCTGCCCACCACCCATGGCGACGGCAAAGTCCGCCATGAAGGTATCCTCGGTTTCTCCACTACGATGGGAGATGACGTAATTCCATCCTGCCTTGCGGCACATTTCAATGGTTGCGACCGTTTCCGAAACCGTTCCGATCTGGTTCAGTTTGATGAGTACGGCATTGGCAGACGATTCTTTGATCCCGCGTTTCACAAATTCGGTATTGGTGACAAAAAGGTCGTCTCCAACAATCTGCACTTGTTCTCCCAGTGATTTTGTGACCGAAGCAAAACCTTCCCAATCGTTTTCATCCATGGGGTCTTCGATGGAACAAATCGGGTATTTACCACAAAGGTCCTGGTAGAAAGAAAGCATTTCCGAAGAATTTTTGACACCTCCCCCGGATTTACGAAATTCATATTTTCCATCTTTAAAGAAGGAACTGGCCGCGGAATCAAGCGCCAGGAAGATTTCTTTTCCAGCTTTGTATCCGGCTTTTTCAACCGCTTCCAGAATCAACTCGCAGGCCTCCTGGTTGCTTCCGAGATTCGGAGCAAAGCCCCCTTCATCCCCAACACCCGTGCTGTAATTCTTGGCCAGAAGAATCTTCTTCAGCGCCTGAAAAATTTCTGATCCGCATCGCAGGGCTTCTCTGAAATTCGGCAAGCCAATGGGCATGATCATGAATTCCTGAATATCGACGCTGTTGTCCGCATGTTCACCGCCGTTGAGAATGTTCATCATCGGCACCGGCAAGCGTGTGCTCCCCACTCCTCCAAGATACGAATAGAGTGACAAACCCGCATTTTTGGCAGCGGCATCCGCAGCAGCCATGGAAACTCCGAGAATGGCGTTGGCACCAAGTTTTTCCTTGGATTTGGTTCCATCCAGTTCGAGCATCACCTGGTCAATTTTCGATTGGTCTTCGGCGTACATCCCCACCAGTTCGGGAGCGATTTGCTTATTCACATTTTCAACCGCCTTCAGCACACCTTTTCCGCCAAAACGTTTTTTATCTCCATCCCTTAACTCAAGGGCTTCGTTGATCCCGGTTGAGGCTCCTGAAGGCACGGAAGCAACCCCGCTGATCCCGTTTTCGAGTCTGACCCATGTTCTAACCGTCGGATTCCCCCGCGAGTCTAAAATTTCCAAAGCCTGAATGTTGATGATACGTGGGTTCACTGGGACTCCTTCATGTGATGGTGTTAAATTCATTAACTTAAAAAATACATCCCTGCATCAAGGGTCACAAACCAAAACCTTTTCTGTCTGCAGCTGACGAATTCGAAAAAAGCAGGAAAAACGCTTAAACTGCTTTCATAATCAGTTGAACCCGTTTTAAAAATAATTCATAGGAAGAAAAATGTATCTTGGCATTGATCTCGGGACCTCCGCACTCAAAGTGATTCTCATTGATGATGACCAGAATCTTCTTGGAGAAAAAAACATCCCCCTTGAGGTAAACCGTCCTCAAACACTATTTTCGGAACAATCTCCTGAAGAATGGTGGAACGCCCTGGAACAGGCGATCTGCTCACTAAAATCCGAAACTGATTTGAGCGGTCTGAAAGGCATAGGGCTCTCGGGTCAGATGCATGGAGCTGTGCTCCTAGATGAAAAAGGAGAAGTCCTGAGGCCGGCCATTTTGTGGAACGACGGAAGATCGGGTAAAGAATGCCTGGAACTTGAGGAAACGGAGCCCGAACTCAGGGTCATAACAGGAAATCTGGCCATGCCGGGTTTCACCGCCCCGAAACTGCTGTGGGTTCACAAACATGAGCCTCAAATTTTCAAACAGATCCACAAAGTCCTGCTTCCCAAAGATTACCTGCGTTTCAAACTTTCAGGAGAGACAATTTCCGATAGATCGGACTCCGCAGGAACGCTCTGGCTGGACACGGAAAAACGTGAGTGGTCGGAACCAATGCTTTCTGCAACCCATCTCTCAAAAGATCAAATGCCAACCCTTGTTGAGGGAAGTGAGCCTGGAGCGCAACTGAGTGCGAAGTTGACACGCGAGTGGGGGCTATCCTCGAGCCCTGTGATTGCAGGAGGTGCTGGAGACAATGCCGCAGGAGCCATCGGGATGGGTGCTGTAGAACCTGGAAATGCCTTCCTATCCCTTGGAACTTCCGGAGTCTATTTCGTCGTCAACCCGACCTTCCTGCCAAATCCGGATCAGGGCGCCCACGCCTTCTGGCATTGTATCCCAAATACATGGCATCAAATGGGAGTCATTCTCAGCGCTTCCAGCTGTCTGAACTGGATTGCAGGCGTGACCCAACAAAAAGAATCAGAATTGATCGACAAACTGGAATCCCGTCCTTTCGAACCGGGGAATCTTTGCTTTCTTCCCTATCTTTCAGGGGAGCGAACGCCTCACAATAACCCCAATGCTCAAGGAGTTTTTCTTGGTTTGAAACACGAACATGGCTCTTTGGAGATGACGCAGGCGGTTCTTGAAGGAGTGGCCTATGCCTTTGGAGACTGTCAGAAAGTTCTTTTGGAAGCCGGGGCGGAAATCGGGGAGGTTTCTTTGATTGGAGGAGGATCCCGAAGTAGACTTTGGGGGCAGATCCTCGCATCGGTGCTTAACCGTCCGCTTAACAGGCATGAGGGGTCCGAACTTGGACCGGCCCAAGGAGCAACTCGTCTGGCCATGCTTGCAGCAGGACAGGGATCTTTGGAACAAATCTGCACCCGTCCAAAAATCAGTGAAGTCCTTGAACCCCAGCCATCACTGGTGATGCATTATCAGAAAAAACAGGAGCAATACAGAAAAATTTATCGATCCCTGGAAGACTTCTTTTAGTAGGTTTGTTCAAAGGTGGATTGTGTTTTAAACATTTTTTCCTGGAGTGGTCTGACTTCTTCCCAAGCCGAAGAAAAAACATTCTCATAGTGTTTCTGATAGTACTCCACCCATTCAGATTGCGGCCTGATTTCCTCGGAATTCATATTAATTTGGGCAAGGGCGTCATCAAAGTCCTGATATAAGCCCGCACCAATCGCTCCCAATATGGCTGCTCCAAGGCTCACCGACTCGGTGATATCAAGGCGGACCAGCGGGCGGTTCAAGACCGAAGCCTTGATTTTCAAAAGCAGGGGATTTTGACTTTCACCTCCGAAACAGTGAATTCTGCTGAGGGTTGGAAATTCTGGATATTGCATCATACCCTCAACAATCATTCTTACATTACAGGCCATGCCTTCTAAAATGGACCTGTAAATCGATACATGATCGGTGTCAGTCCCCAAACCCAATAGGGTTCCTTTCGATTGTTCTGCAGGGTTGGGGGGAGAACCGAATTTCAGATAAGGAAGAAATAAAAGTCCATTGCTTCCTGCCGGAATTTTTCCTGCCTCATCAATCAATTCTTCATGGGAGAAACGGTTTCCCATCAGCCGGTGGAACCACTGCACAGCAGCTCCTGAGGTAAAAAATCCGCCGTCAAAATAATAATAGGGTTTGTCAACATGAATGACTCCCTGAGTGTAACCCAAAGTCCCTATGGTTTTATCCTTCATCGGCTTATCCATGAAGACTGTCAATGATTCTGCAGTCCCCATGGAGTCCGTTAGGGTGCCATATTTCAGCGCACCAGCCGTAAGAGCTCCGACAAAATGGTCGTGACCTCCGGCTGACACGGTACATCCCTGGTCCAAACCGATTTCTCCTGCCAGTTCCGGCAGCACCGTCCCTAGAGCACTTCCGGATGGAACCAGGTCCTGATACCACTCTCTTGGGATGCCTAATTCGCCGAGAAGATCTTCCTCATAATTCAGAGTGTGAATATTCAGGGCAAAAGTTCTGGATGCCAGACTGAAATCTGTTGCAGGAATGCCGCAAAGCTTCCAGGCCAGAAAGTCTGCAGTGTTAAGCCAACTCTTAATTTTTGAGAAAACTTCTGGTTCGTGGTCACGAATCCACATCTGTTTACAGATCCCAAAAAATGGATAGGGATACAAACCCGTGATGTCAAAAAGTCGCTGCTTCCCGATTTTCTGTTCCAACCATTTCACCTGGCCCGCAGTTCTTGCATCGTACCAGGCGATCACCGGGTAAAGCGGTTCCCCTTTTCCGTCCAGAGGCACGGCTGCTTCCCCGACACTTGCCACCGCGATGGATCGTATCCTCTTCGGATGAGCAACTTCTGAAACCGCCACTTTCATCGCTTCCAGACAAGACGACCATAGATCCTCAGATTCGGTTGAAGCCCATCCCGGATTTGGCCGATCCACCTTCGGTTCTGAACTCCCTTGCGCCACCACCGTCCCATCCATTTCAAAAACCAAAACCCTGACACGGCTGGTTCCTGCATCAATGCCCATGATTAATTCATCTGCCATGCTTAGCTCTCAATTCATATTTCATTTTATTCATGTTTATCCTCGAATCATCAATGCTTGGGGATTGTATATCTTTGAAAAAATTGAAATCATTTTCTGTTAATATTTATTTCGTTATATTCTGCATAATATTTAAATCAACTTCCCAGATTTTTTAAATGAATAAATCACTCGACTTAAAACTGGACAAAATCCGAAACGGAAATTATCAAAACACCGACTTCATTATCGCCGATGCCAAAGATGGCGACATGGGCGGTGGGGTCTTTGCCCCCGGGCCAATGTTGGATAATCCTGAAAAACCCAAACCCTATAAAGCCTACCTGCAGGCGATGCGGGAAATGACCGATAGCGGGCTGATCGACATCATGCTCATGTCTGCGTCATCAGCTGAAATCTTGACTGATGAGAAGATTTTTCAAAATTCTGCAGTCACTCCTGCGATTCGATACAACGATACCACCGATGTTTGGGGACAACGACACTCCAACTACAAGAAATTTCCCTCCAGAAACTTTAGAACCGCTCACTTGGGCAGTGTCTCAAAATTTATCGATCTCGGACTGTATTCGATCACCTTTTCCAACAATCTGGAAACAGACGTAGAATCTCTATGGGGTTTCCGAGCTTTTCTTGAGGATTTGGCAAACCATGAACTGCGTTATTTTTTAGAAGTCTTCAATCCTCAAATCGACATTGGAATTCCTGAAGAACAAATTCCTGCCTATGTCAATGACTGCATCCTGAAATGCCTCGCGGGCTTAACCCGTAAAGAGCAGCCTTTGTTTCTGAAAATGCCTTACAACGGCCCAAAAGCCATGGAAGAACTCTGCAGCTACGATCCTGAAGGGTTGATCGTTGGAGTCCTTGGAGGAGGCAAGGGAACCACCAGGGATACTTTTGAGTTGGTGCGTCAGAGCGAAAAATTTGGAGCCCGGGTCGCTCTGTTTGGAAGGAAAATCAACCTGGCAGAATCTCCTCTTAACCTGGTCCGCTTCATGCGTTCGGTGATCGAAGGAAAACTCGGATCCCTGGAAGCCGTCAAGGAATACCATGATTGTCTCCATAAAGATGGGATTACCCCCAAAATGGATCTGGAAGAAGATCAAAAAATAACTGAAACGGTGTTACTCGAAGATGCTCCTTAAACTTCAGATTTTTCTATATTAAGTTCTGAATCAATCAAGGCCTCATCTTGAATCTTTAAGTAAACTTTGAGAAAACACAAAATCGCTGTTGCCGGTCATCTCTGCCTGGACCTGCATCCTGATTTAAAAAGCCTGCCGGCCAATGCTTTAATCACTCCCGGGAAAGTTTTTGAAATCGGGAACCTCGGGATCGGTACCGGCGGTTCTGTATCAAACACAGGAATCAGTCTTTTCAAACTGGGAGTGGACACACAACTCCTGACTTGTGTCGGAGATGACATGGTCAGTCAGATGATTTTAGAATCAATAGCAGCTCATCACCCGATACTCATCGAAAACATCAAGACCCTTGAAAATCAACACGGTTCCTACACCATGGTTTTTTCTCCGGAAAACCAGGACCGCACCCTAATCCACTATCCAGGCACCAATGAAAACTTCGGAATAGAACATATCGATTTTGAACTCCTCAATGAAACAGCAATTTTTCACCTGGGTTACCCGCCTCTTTTACCACGTCTCGTGGATGAAGATGGATTCGAACTGGAGTTATTATATTCGAAAGTCAAGGAATCAGGTGTGGTTACTTCATTGGACCTTTCCCTACCTGATCCACATGGAAATACGTCATCCGCCGATTGGAAAAAAATTTTAAAACGGGTTCTTCCCTTCGTTGAAATATTTCTGCCGAGCATCGAAGAAATTGTGTTCATGCTTCGCAAATCGGATTACCTCACGTGGAACGGAGAAGTTTTACCTTATCTTACGAAACAATACATGGAGGATCTTGCTGATGAAATTTTGGAATTGGGGGCAGCGGTCTCCGGATTCAAACTTGGCAATTTGGGAATGTACCTCAAGACTTCTTCGGATTTGAGACATTTCCAAAACCTGGAAACGATGGTGGATGTATCAGAATGGATGGGAGTCAATATCTGGCAGCCTGCCTTTCAGGTGGAAGTTCAGGGAACCACCGGCGCAGGCGATAGCGCTTATGCAGGATTTCTTGCGGAATTACTGCAGGGTTCCGGACCTGTTCAAACCTTGAAGATGGCTTGTGCCGTAGGTGCCTGTAATGTTGAAGATGCTGACTCTGTTAGTGGAATTTTTGCCAGAGAAGAAATTCTAAAAAGAATCGACCTGGGTTGGCAGGTGTCTCCTGAAGTCCTGCCTTCATGATGTAGTTGTACCGAGGACTCAATTTTTCAGACATGCTTTTTCACATATGATTTCCGTTGGAATTCTTGCCAATCCGGCTTCAGCCCGGGATGTCCGTCGTTTGATCGCGCATGCTTCAACCGTCACCGTTGCGGAACGCTGTTCCATGATCCAGCGCATCATGATTGGACTTGAAAGAATGGGAGTGGAACGGGTACTGATGATGCGGGACCATGGCGGAATCGCATCAGGCCTGGAATTAGCCAAAAGAAACCGGAGAAAAGATCAACCTCTGGGATGGCCGAAGCTTGAATACCTTGAGATGGCGGTCAGCGGAGAAGCCACCGACACTCTCCATGCCGTCAGGATAATGTCCGAACAGGGCTGTCGTGTGATCATTGTTTTGGGAGGAGATGGGACTCACCGGCTAGTGGCCCATGCATGCGGAGAAATTCCCCTAGTCTGCATTTCCACCGGAACCAACAATGTCTTTCCAAGGTTCCTCGAATCCACGGTCGCAGGAATGGCTGCAGGAGCCCTGGCAACTGAAAAAGTCAAAAAAGAATCGGTATGCCTGCGAAACAAACGCCTGCTGGTTGAAATCAACGAGCAATCCCAGATTCCTGCCCTGGTGGACATCTGCGTCACCAGTGAAGACTGGATCGGCACCCGTGCTGTCTGGAGACCGGATGACCTTCGAGAACTCTATCTTTCTTTTGCCGAACCCGGTTCGATCGGCTTATCTTCCATTGGAAGTTTACTTTTGCCCCGAGACAGGGACATGGAAGAAGGACTGCAGATCATGATGGATCCTTCTTCAAGCAAAGGAATCAAGGTTGACGCGCCCATTGCGCCAGGGTTGATCGCCGAGGTGAATATCAACGAATGCAAACCTTTACTTTGCGGAGATTCAACCATGGTTCAGGTCTCAAAGGGGACTTTGGCCCTGGATGGAGAAAAGGAGTTTGAGTTCCATTCTGAAGACCGGGTCAAAATTACCCTCGATCAAAAAGGACCCTGGAGTGTCGATGTCAATAAAGTGATGGGAACGCTTGCAAAAAATATGAGATAAACTATATACAAAGATTACGTCTACTTTGAACAACTCTAGGAAAAGTCTTCTTTTCCTCTAAAATGGACTTCATCCTCAAGGAGGATCAATGCTTGATTTGAATCGTGAACGTTTGCTTCAGGCTTACGAAACCATGAAAACCATCCGGGAATTTGAGGAACGTGTTCATATCGAATTCGCCACCGGAGAGATACCCGGATTTGTCCACCTTTATGCAGGGGAAGAGGCTTCAGGAACCGGAGTTTGTATGCATCTCGATGACCGGGACTCCATCGCCAGCACCCACCGTGGACACGGGCACTGCATTGCCAAAGGTGTGGAAGTCAAAGGGATGATGGCAGAAATTTACGGCAAGGAAACCGGAACCTGCCGGGGCAAGGGAGGCTCGATGCATATCGCAGATCTGGACAAGGGCATGATGGGCGCCAATGGAATCGTCGGCGGAGGCCCCCCCCTGATATGTGGAGCAGCTTTGGCCAAGAAAACTCTGAAAACCGGGGGTGTCGCAATCGCCTTTGTCGGAGACGGAGGTTCAAATCAGGGAACCACTTTTGAAAGTATGAATCTTGCCACCATCTGGAATCTGCCCTGTATTTTTGTCGTGGAAAACAATGGTTATGCAGAATCCACTTCAAGTAAATGGTCGGTTTCCCTGAGCGGGAATGCAAGCGACCGTGCAGCAGGTTTCGGGATGCCAGGTGTAGAAGTTAATGGGCATGATTTCTTCGCTGTTTATGAAGCTGCAGGAGAAGCCGTAGAACGTGCCCGAAATGGAGGCGGTCCAACTTTGTTGGAGTGCAAACTGAACCGTTATTATGGACATTACGAGGGA
>ENA-OSEY01001347-OSEY01001347.1-marine-metagenome-genome-assembly--contig:-NODE-1347-length-17115-cov-4.574774_pt1 | contig 17115 bp, 11 predicted proteins | sample MGYA00248465_ERZ534230 | MGnify/ENA primary metagenome ERZ534230 (study PRJEB26409, sample SAMN06344110) | marine metagenome | isolation source: Sea water from surface | place: Atlantic Ocean:Southern...
AACGTATTAATAAAACAAATTGTTACATGACTTTTGATATAGATTTCCTTGATCCTGCCTTTGCACCTGGAACTGGCACTCCAGTTTGTGGTGGAGTTGCCACTTGGCAAGCTTTAGAATTCATAAGATCATTAGAAGAAATTAATTTTGTTGGGATGGATCTTGTAGAGGTGTCTCCACCATATGACCATGCGGAGATAACTTCCATGGCCGCCGCTACAGTGGCTCATGACTGGATTTGTATAATGGCAGACAAACAAAGAAAAAAAAGCTAATGGAGCTATTCGATTTTATTCAAAGTGAAACTGATATAAAGAATTTAAATGTAGTTCTTACTGATTTAAATGGTATTTTTAGGGGTAAGAAAATACCTATTTCTCAAATAAATAAAATTCAGAATGGTCATTTTCGAATGCCAATTTCTGTATTGAACTTAGACATTTGGGGTAATGATATAGAAAATAGTAAATGGGTTTTCGAAACTGGTGACGCAGATGGCAGAGGATTTTGGACACATAAAAAACCATTACTTATAAAATCAGTAAGCCCCAACAACGCCATAATTCCAGTATCAATGCATAACGAGGATAAAACACCTTTCTTGGGTGATCCAATTCATTTACTAGTAGATTTGGATAAAAAACTTTCTAATAAAAAATTAAAACCTGTTATAGGAATAGAGTTAGAGTTTTATCTTTTAAGGAAAAATTTCTCCAATAGTATCTCAGAAAGCAATATGTATTCAATTGCTGAGATTGATAGTAATTATGAATTATTTGAAGAAATTTTTAAATCATGTGAAGAAAATAATATTAAGATTGAAAGTACAGTATCAGAGGCTGGAGCAGGTCAATATGAAATAGTGTTGACGCATAATGATAATTTGATTGAAGTAGCAACTAATGTTGTGTTTTTAAAACATATCATAAGAAGTATTGCGCCAAAGTTTGGTTATACAGCATGCTTTATGTCTAAACCTTTTGGTGATTTGCCAGGTAGTGGAATACATGTTCACTATTCTCTAGTTAACGAAAAAAATGAAAATATTTTTGATAATGGAACTCCAGAAGGGAGCAACAATTTAAGGTATGCGATTGGTGGTCTTATAAAGACAATGCCTGAAGTTACACTTATTATGGCACCACATTTAAATTCTTATCGTCGTCTTGTGTCAGAAACTCATGCTCCTAATATAATTTCTTGGGGTTATGAAAATAGAACAGTGGCTTTGAGGGTCCCTGGTGGAGACAATAAATCGAAACGAATTGAGCATAGAGTTGCAGGTTCAGACGTAAATCCTTATATGCTTATATCTTCAATTATTTTAGGAGTTAATGAAGGTATTGAGAAACAGATTGAGCCACCTAATCCAGAAGTAGGTAACGCATACAAATCTAATAATGATGGCTTGCCTGCAAGTTGGCAAGCATCAATAAGTGAATTTCAAAATGGGCAATTCATACATAATAGATTTCCAAAAGAATTAGTCGATATGTTTTTAAATTGTAAAAAACAGGAGTGTCAAAAACTTACTTCAAAAGTAACTGATGATGAGATGAACTCATATTTAAATACTGTTTGAAAAGAATTATACTTGAAGCCAGTCTCTAAATTTGTACCATGACATACCCAAAGCTAAAACCGGAGTTCTAAAGATACCTCCCGGAAATGTCATGTGTTTAATTGAACTAAAAACTTTAAATCTATTTGTTGTTTTTAAAATATCTTCTGCAATCATTTTTCCTGCTAGGGCTGTTAAGGCAACCCCATGGCCAGAATATCCTTGTGCAAAATAAATATTGGAGTCAAGTTTCCCAAAATGAGGTATTCTACTTAGAGTTATGCCTATCTTTCCTGACCAAGACATCTCAACACCAATATTTTTAAGTGAAGGAAAAAGGTAAGTCATTTTTCTTAATAGCATGGGGGTAGCATCTTTGGGTGTTATATTTGAATAGATAGAGGCACCTCCAAAGATGAGTCTGTTTTTATAGTCAAGTCGATAATAATTAAGTGCGGTATTGCAATCTGCAACAGCGCAATCTTTAAGGACTATATCAACGTTATTTATAGGCTCTGTAGCCATAACAGATGAAACGGCTGGCGCTAATTTATCTTTCATTGGCTTAAATACTAATCCTTCAAGATAGGCATTTCCACAAAGTATAACTTTTGTTGATTTTATTTTTATGTTTTTATCGGTTAATAAAATCGGTAATTTATCATCTTCTTTTTTAATTATTTTTGTGTTTTCAAAGATTTTAACTCCAAGACCTTTAGCTACTTCTGCAAGACCATGCAGATACTTCATTGGGTGCAAGTGACCGCTGCCCTCATCAAAAATACCACCTACATAACGGTCAGTTTTAACATAATCATTTATTGAAGCAGTATCATCTAAAAATTTTAGCCCTTTGTAACCATTATTAGACCATTCGTCTTTCATTTCATAAAGTTCTGAAAGATGTCTCTTATGTAGGGCTGCATATATGTATCCCATCTTTAGGTCACAATTTATCTTATATTTTTTTATTCTGGTTTCAACTATATCAACAGCTTCGATTCCTGCATCCCAAGCCATTTTGTGAAATTTTTCATCTAAGTTTTTCTTTATTTTTGAAAAGTCAGTTGACCAACCCTGTGAAATGTGGCCTCCATTTCTTCCTGAAGCCCCAAAACCAATATATTCTTTTTCAAAAACGCAGACACTTAATCCAGCTTCAGCTAGTTCGATCGCAGAGGATAAACCTGTAAATCCACCTCCTATAATAGCTATTTCACACTCAATATCTTGATCAAGTGATTTGAATTTCTCAGGTTTTTTTAGATCATGCTTATAAATCGAATTATATAAAATATTCATAAATATTTACTGATTTTGGTGACTAATTCGAAGTTATTTGGCATATTGTCGTTAATTAATCAATGATCATTAAAAACTATGTGAAAGTTAGTAGAGAAAAATATGGATAATTTAATAGATTATGAAAGTACACTTTTGGATCATCATCTTCCACCATTCACAGATTATAAAGGTTTAGCTAAAGATGGAATAAGAATAATTTCTAAAGCGTCAGGTAATTATATTTTTGATAATGAAGGTAATAAAATTTTAGATGCAATGGCTGGTCTTTGGTGTGTAAATATTGGATATGGCAGAGATGAATTAGCAGAGGTTGCCAAAGAGCAGATTTTAAGACTTCCATATTATAATAGTTTTTTTAAAACAAATAATATTCCTGCAGCAAAGTTATCAAAAAAATTATCTGAGATCACTCCTCAAGGATTGAATCATACTTTTTTTGCGAATTCTGGTTCAGAGGCAAATGATACAATAATTCGAATGGTAAGGCATTACTGGGCCCTAAAGGGAGAGCCTCAAAAAAGAATAATTATTGGTAGAGAGTATGGTTACCATGGTTCAACAATTATGTCTGCCAGTATGGGTGGTATGGTGGACATGCATAACCAAGCTGCAAAAGAAAATGACTTCCATCATATTCCTGCTCCTTACTCTTTTAAGTATAAAGGGAATCAATCAGAAGATTTGTTTGCTGAAACATCTTCTAACTGGCTTGAAGAGAAAATTTTAGAACTTGGAAAAGATAAAATAGCAGCTTTTGTAGCTGAGCCAATTCAAGGTGCTGGCGGAGTAATAATACCTCCAAATGGCTACTTTGAACACATTCAAGAAATTTGCAAAAAATATAACATATTATTTATTGCTGACGAAGTTATCACAGGTTTTGGAAGAACAGGTGAGTGGTTTGCATCACAAAAGATGAACCTTTCTCCAGATATGATGACCTTAGCAAAGGGATTAACTTCAGGTTATATTCCAATGTCAGCTGTAATGGTGGGTGAAAAAGTAGCTAGTACGTTTATTGAAGAGGGCGGAGAATTTTACCATGGCTTTACTTATTCTGGTCACCCGGTGGCAGCAGCTGTAGCACTTGAAAATTTAAATATTATCGAGAGAGAAAATTTAATAACAAAAGTTGCAAGTGATACCATCCCATATTTTGCTTCAAAAATAAAAGCTTTAAATGATCATCCTCTTGTTGGTGAGGCTAGAAGCTTTGGTTTGTTAGCATGTGTTGAATTAGTTAAAGATAAATCAGGTCCTGAACTATTTAGTAACGTAGGTGAAACTGGAATGATTTGCAGAGATTTTTGTATTCAAAATGGTCTTATGATGCGTGCAGTCAGAGATGGGATGATTATGTCACCTGCTTTAACAATAACAAAAAATGAGATTGATGAGATTATAAATAAATTTGAGATTGCGTTAGAACAGACAATGAAAAAAATAATTTAAAGGAAATTTATGAATTTAAATAAATGGCTTTCAGATAATAAAATAACTGAAGTTGAGTGTTTAGTAAGTGACATTGCTGGCATTCCAAGAGGTAAGATTGTCCCGGTAGAAAAATATATTAAAACAAGTTCTTCAGAAGGCTTGAGATTGCCAGAATATGTGTTTGGTCAAAATGTAACAGGTGACTACGGCGACTCAAATGTATTGGGTGAAACAGTAGGTGACGTTGTTTTAAAGCCAGATGCTAAAACTGTCAGGCTTGTACCATGGTATAAAGAACCTACGGCGCAAATTATACATGATGCATTTTACTTTGATGGGAGAACAGTAGACGTTTCACCACGTGAGGTTTTAAAAAATGTTTTAAAGTATTTTAAAAAAGAGGGATTAAAACCAGTTGTAGCTCCGGAATTAGAGTTTTTCTTAGTTGAGCAAAATTCAAACTCAGATGACCCTTTAAGAACTCCATTGGGTAGATCGGGTTTGCCAGAAAAAGCAAAGCAAGCTTATGGGATTGATGCAGTAAATGATTTTGATCCTCTTTTTGAAGATATATATGATTTTTGTGATACTCAAAAAATTGATATTGATACATTGTCACATGAAGCTGGTGCTGCTCAAATGGAAATAAATTTTAACCATGGAGAAGCAACTGAATTAGCTGATCAAGTGTTTCTTTTCAAACGAACTGTTAGGCAAACGGCCATAAGCCATAATTTACATGCTACATTTATGGCGAAGCCAATGCAGTATCAGCCAGGTAGTGCAATGCATATACATGTTTCTGTATTTGATGAAAAAACTGGAAAAAATATTTTTTCTAACAAAGAAGGCAGTGAAACTGATCAGTTTTACTATGCTTTAGCAGGCTTGCAGAATCATTTTTCTGGCGCTATGGCACTTGTCGCTCCATATGTAAATTCTTACAGAAGGCCTCCAAAAAATGATGATGCTCCAGCTAACTTAGGTTGGGGTATTGATAATAGGACTGTGGGTTTAAGGGTTCCAGTAAGTAAACCAACATCACGACGAATAGAGAACAGGATCCCTGGTGCTGACTCAAATCCTTATTTAGCAATAGCAGCTACTTTGGCTTGTGTGTGGCTTGGTCTCGAGGAGCAAAAAAAACCTAATAAACCCAAAGTAAAAAGTCTTGAAGGTGTAGCAACTCTTCCAAGGAATTTAGATATTGCTTTAGATATGCTTGAAAAATCAGATGCCATGCAGAAGACTCTCGGTGAGAGGTTTGTAAAATTATTCGCTGAAGTAAAAAGAAGTGAGGCCGAAGCCTTTCTGGACGTTATAAGTCCTTGGGAAAGGCAATATCTACTGTTAAACGTATGATTCTTTTTTTTTCATAAAAATTTTAAAAATGAATATCTTGCCTTAGAATTATAAAAATAAAAAAAATTTTAAAATTTATAATAATTTAAATTCTATAATCCTAATTTTAATAATTATTATTAAATAAAATCAATGATATAGTAATTAATCTAGAAAAAAAATGCTTAAATATCTTTTTTTCTAAAAAATGCATTATTAATTTAATGAATTATTAATTTAACTTTTCTTTTGATGTATCAAAAAAGAAGCTATATTAACAAATTAATTATTTAAAATATAATATATTGGGAGAATTTATTATGAGAAAGCTTTTAATAGCTTCTATAACATCCTTATTTTTTTCAGCGTCAGCCTTCGCTGAAGAAATTAAAATTGGTATAATTTTAGGATTTACAGGTCCTATTGAATCTTTAACACCAGCAATGGCTCAAGGAGCTGAGGCTGCAATAGCTGAAGTTTCTGCATCAGGGGAACTTTTAAGTGGTTCTACAGTAACTGCAGTTCGTGCAGACTCAACATGCATAGATTCTGCAGTAGCTTCTGCTAATGCTGAGAAATTAATCACTTCAGATAAGGTTAATGGAATAATGGGAGCAGATTGCTCAGGCGTTACTGGAGCCATTTTAGCTAACGTCGCAATGGCTAATGGTATGGTAATGATTTCACCTTCAGCAACATCTCCTGGTCTATCAACTGTTGAAGACAATGGATTGTTCTTTAGAACTGCACCTTCAGACGCTCGTCAAGGTGAAATAATGTCTAATGTTTTAATGGATAAGGGTATTACTTCAGTAGCTGTTTCATATACAAATAATGACTATGGTAAAGGATTAGCCGACGCTTTCCAAGCCGCTTATGAAGCAAATGGTGGTAGTGTAACAATTAATGCTGCACATGAAGAAGGTAAAGCTGATTACTCATCTGAGGTTGGCGCATTAGCATCAGCTGGTGGGCAGGCGTTAGTAGTTGCAGGATACATCGATGGTGCAGGGAAAAATGTAACCCAAGGTGCAATCGATACTGGTGCATTTGATTTATTTTTGTTTCCAGATGGAATGATTGGAGACAATCTTGAAACTCTAGGCGCTGACATTAATGGGTCAATGGGAACTGTCCCAGGTTTAGATCCGTCAAATCCTGCAGCATCTGCAATGGCAAAAATTGGTGAAGCAGGTGGATTTGCTGGTGGTGATGCATTTGTTGGTGAGTCGTATGATGCAGCAGCACTTATGTTGCTTGCAATGGCATCTGCAAAGTCATCAGATCCACAGGTTTACAAAGACCATATTATGAAAGTTGCTAATGGACCGGGTGAAAAAATTTATCCTGGAGAATTAAGCAAGGGTATTAAATTAGCATCATATGGTGTCGCTATCGATTATGTGGGCGCTTCAAGTGTTTCACTAATTGGCCCAGGTGAAGCTGCCGGTAATTTCAGAGAAATCGAAATTCAAAACGGTAAAATGGTTGACGTAAACTACCGTTAAAAAATTTAATTATGCTAGCGGCTAAATTTTAAGCCGCTAGCATATTCTTATCAAGATGATAGTAATTGATAATATTCATAAATACTTTGGCGGGTTTAAAGCCGTTGACGGAACCTCTTTAGAAATAAAAAAAAATTCAATTACAGGTCTTATAGGTCCAAACGGAGCTGGCAAGACTACACTTTTTAATGTTATTGCAGGCATATATAAGCCAACAAGTGGAAAAGTGTACTTAGATAATGAGGATATAACCGATTTGCCTCCTCATAAATTATTTGAAAAAGGAGTTCTGAGAACATTTCAAATACCACATGAGTTCTCGACTATGAGTGTTATGGAAAACTTAATGATGGTTCCTGGAAGTCAAACTGGAGAAAAACTCTTTAACACTTGGTTTAATACAAGCAAGATTTCAGATGAAGAAAAAGAAATCAAATCAAAAGCAATTGAAGTCACAAAATTCTTAACTATCGATCATTTGTTATACGAGAAAGCAGGAAATTTATCTGGTGGTCAAAAAAAATTACTTGAGCTTGGAAGAACTATGATGGTTGATGCCAAAATAGTGTTGCTTGATGAGGTGGGAGCAGGAGTTAATAGAACACTTCTTAAAACAATAGGTGATGCAATTTTACGTTTGAACAAAGAAAGAGGTTACACATTTTGCATGATTGAACATGATATGGATTTCATAACTAAACTTTGTGATCCTGTTATTGTTTTAGCTGAAGGAAAGGTTTTAGCAGAAGGAAAGATTAGTGACATCAAGCAAAATGAAGAAGTTATTGAAGCATACCTTGGTAAAGGTATGAAGAATGCTCCAAAAAGAAATGATTAAAATTAACTTATGACTTATTTATCAGGTGAAAACTTAGTTGCTGGTTATGGTGGTGCAGATATTTTGCATGGGTGTTCAATAGATGTGAGTGAAGGCGAAATAGCAGTTATTGTAGGACCTAATGGCTCAGGTAAATCTACGGCCATGAAAGCAATTTTTGGAATGTTAAAATTAAAGTCAGGAAATGTTAAAATTAAAGGTGAGGACATAACGTCTTTATCTGTTTTTGAAAGAGTAAAAAAAGGTATGGCTTTTGTGCCTCAAACTAATAATGTTTTTACTTCATTAACAGTTGAAGAAAACTTGGAAATGGGAGCCTTTTTACAACAAGATGACTTCTCTTCAACCATGGAAGATGTATATGCTTTATTTCCTGTTTTAAAAGAGAAAAGGAAACAAGAAGCGGGCGAACTTTCAGGTGGACAAAGACAACAAGTTGCTGTTGGAAGGGCTTTAATGACTAAGCCGAAAGTTTTAATTTTAGATGAACCAACCGCAGGTGTATCGCCTATAATAATGGATGAGTTATTCGATAGGATTATTGAGGTCTCAAAGACTGGAATTTCAATTTTGATGGTTGAGCAAAATGCTAAGCAAGCCCTAAATATTGCTGACAAGGGATTTGTTTTAAGTCAGGGTGTCAATAAATTTTCAGGTACAGGCGTATCACTGCTTAATAACACAGAAGTTAGAAAATCATTTCTGGGTGGTTAGATGGATTTATTGAATGCATTTATAGCTCTATTAAATTATGTAGTAATTCCTGCAACTACCTATGGAAGTCAACTTGCATTTGGTGCATTGGGAGTAACTCTTATTTATGGCACTTTAAGATTTTCGAATTACGCTGGCGGGGAAACAATGGCATGGGGAGCCATGTTTACAATTTTATTTACTTGGCTATTTCAAAGTCTTGGCATAAGTATTCAACCACTTCCGACAGCACTTATCGCACTTCCTTTTAGTATTTTAGTTACAGTTGTTTTAATATTAGTTATCGATCAAAGTGTATATAAGTACTATAGAGTTAAAAGAAGCGATCCATCTATTGTTATAATTGTCTCCCTTGGCGTGGCAATGATGATGAATGCCGCAACAAGAATTATAATTGGTCCAAAAGATAGAAATTTTTTTGATGGTGAAAGATTTTTAATAAAGGCCAGAGATTTTAAAAATGCAACTGGCCTTTCTGAAGGTTTATCTCTAAAATTTTCACAAATCATAACAGTTTCTTCGTCTGTTTTTTTTGTTATTGTTCTCTTTTGGTTTTTGTATAAAACAAAAACAGGAAAATCGATGAGAGCTTATTCTGACAATGAAGATTTAGCTTTACTATCTGGCATTAATCCAGAGAGAGTGGTTGCTCTTGCTTGGATTATTGCAACAACGTTACTGGTGGTTGGAGGCACACTCTATGGCCTTGACAAAGGCTTTAAACCTTTTGTCTACTATATGTTACTACTGCCAAGCTTTTCCGCGGCAATACTAGGCGGTTTAGGAAATCCATTAGGTGCTATTGTTGGTGGTTATATTATCGCCTTCTCAGAGGTTATTATAACATACGCATTTAAAAAGGTTTTAGTTTATCTGTTGCCTGAAAATCTTGAGCCTACAGGTTTGGTGCAATTAATTTCAACTGATTATAAATTTGTTGTCTCATATTCAATACTATTATTGGTTTTAATTTTTCGCCCAACAGGTATTTTTAGAGGTAAATCAGTATGATTAAGAACTCGATACTTTATCTAATAATGATATCACTAATCTTACTAGTTGGTTTTGTGCAGAGCTGGAATGTTGCTCTATTGATACTAAACATGTGTATTATCTCTTCAATCATGTCACTAGGTGTTAACATTCAATACGGTTATGCAGGTTTATTTAATTTGGGAATTATGGGTTTTGTTGCACTTGGTGGATTAGCAACAGTAATTATTTCAGCCCCTCCAGTATATGAAGCATGGGATGCTGGTGGAATAAGAATAATATTTGCTTTATCTTTTGGGGCTTTAACAATATTTCTAGCTACATATGTTTGGAAACTGTTGAAAAATTCTCGATATAAGTCTTTAGCAATATCTATGATTCTTATTTTGGGATTTTTTATTTATAGATTTATTTTTGACCCAGCCGTAGAGGCAATAGAAAAAATTAACCCTGCTACCGAAGGATATCTCGGTGGATTGGGCTTGCCTATAATTTTATCTTGGCCAGTTGGTGGTTTGCTTGCAGCAATTGCTGCTTGGATGATAGGAAAAATTTCTCTTGGTTTAAGATCTGATTATCTAGCTATAGCTACAATTGGTGTATCAGAAATAATAATATTCACTATCAAAAATGAAGACTGGCTAGCAAGAGGTGTTAAAAATGTAATAGGTTTGCCACGCCCAGTGCCATATGAAATTGATCTACAACAAAATACAAATTTTATTAATTGGGCTCAATATTTAGGTATGGATGTTGTAGATGCTTCATCTATTTTTGTAAAACTTTGTTATTCTTTATTATTCATACTCGTTTTAATCATCTTATATTGGCTCTGTGAAAAAGCTCTTAAATCGCCTTGGGGAAGAATGATGAGAGCAATTAGAGACAATGAAGTGGCAGCGGAGGCTATGGGTAAAGATGTCAAATCAAGGCACCTCCAAGTATTTATTTTAGGGTCAGCTGTATGTGGCATTGCAGGAGCTATGCTTGTTACTTTAGATGGTCAATTAACGCCCACTAATTATCATCCACTTAGGTTTACATTTATAATTTGGGTTATGGTTATTCTTGGCGGTGCAGGCAACAATTTAGGATCTATTTTAGGAGGCTTCATTATTTGGTTTTTTTGGGTTGAAGTGGAATATATAGGTTTATTTTTAATGGATATACTTACTTCTGGTTTTGCTGATGATAATGCTTTTAGAATTCATATGCTTAATTCAGCTGCATATATGAGATATTTAACTCTTGGTTTAATTTTGGTGCTCGTATTAAGATTTAACCCTCGAGGTTTAATCCCGGAAAAATGATTTTGTTTGTATCGAATTAGAGTATAATGTAAGTTGAATTTTTAACTTTAATTCTGACAACATTGATGATGAAAAAAATTGTAAATCTTTTATTCCCAGTTATTTTTGTATTTTGCTCAATCTCTCCATCTTTTTCTCAAAACTGGGGAGGTAATAGAGCTTCATCAGTTGTAGTAGAAACCCCCATACGAGAGAACCTAGCCACTACTAAAGAAATTAGTGCAAAGGTAGTATCAAGTATTTCTTATACTGTTTCAGCTTCATCAAATGGCTTTGTATTGATGGAAAATATAAAAGTTGGAGACAGAATTAAGAAAAACCAACTTATTGCTATTCAGGATACTTCAGAATTTGAATATAATTTGAAAATAAAACAAAACCAGTTAACAGATGCTCAGCTTATTTTAGAAGATCTAAAAAATGAATTAAATGAAGAAAAAAATATTAAAGAAATAATTCAGAAGCAGTTAAATCTATTAAAAAGTAAATACGATAGAGCTAAAGACTTGTATGAAAGCAATGCAATTTCAGCTCAAGAGCTTGAGACCTCTACGACATCCTATTTGACATCACAACAACAGGAATTCTTAAAAGTCAAAACAATTAAAAAACTCAATTTTAAAATTAAACAGGCTGAAAATAATATTGAGAAGCTTGATATTGAGATAAATGAACTCAACAAAGATATTAAAGGTAGTAGATTAGTATCCCCAATTGATGGTCACCTAACAGATGTTTTCAAAATTAAAAATGGTTACGTAAGAACAGGGGAAAGTTTGGCAACAATTCAAGGTGGTGAAGATTTTGAAATCGAAGTTGAAGTACCAACAAATTATCTAAAATTTATTCAAGAAAAAAAATCAATCAATGGTTTAGACGTAAACGGAAAAAATTTTAAGGCTTTTTATAGGGCAATATTATTTAATGAAAATCCCAGAACCGGAACAAGGACTGTTCGCTTGAGTTTCAAAGATAAAATAAGAAATGTTCTAAGAGCAAATAATGCTTCTGTAAAAATATTAATACCTTCAAGCAAGCCTAGTTCGGTTATCACTATTTCAAAAGATGCTATTATTCCGATCTCTAATGGCCAAATGGTTTTTGTAATGGAAGAAGGTAAAGCTGTAAAAACATCTGTGAAATTAGGTGGTTCAGTTGGAGAAAGAGCCATAATTACTGATGGTTTATCTGTTGACGATCAAGTTATAATAAGAGGAAATGAATTGTTGAAAGATGGATCGTCTGTAAAATTAGCTGGCAAACCGTCAGAAAAACCAAAAAAAGCACCAGAAATTAAAGGGGATAAATGGTTATTAAAGTGGCAAGGTAGAAATGGCGAGCGAACAGGTGATTTAACAGTTGGTAAAAAAGTTTCATTTTTCAATGGTGAGAAAATAGATCTTGAACTTAAAGACAATAAATTAAAGTTTGAAGCGCCTCTTGTTCTTCCATTTGGTACAATAATGCTAAATTTTGAAGGAAAAATTTCATCCAATAAAGTCGACGGAACACTTACTTTGAAATTGCCTAATGGTAACGAAAGTAAGGTACCTTTCTCAGGTGAAAAAGTTTAATTAGAATGAACAATATTATTAAAGAAGCAATTGGAAGGCCTGTCGCAGTTGTAGCGATAATATTTCTTGCAATTTTATTTGGCTATGTGGCCCTTCAAAATATTCCAATACAAATGAGCCCTGATATAGAAAAACCTATTTACCAAGTCAGGGTTAGTTGGCCAGGTGCTGCTCCTGCTGACGTTGACCGTGAAATTATTAATAGATTAGAACAGGAATTATCTTCATTAAATGGTATCGAAGAATTAGCCTCATCTTCTTCAACTGGAAGAGCCAACATTACTTTAACCTATTCTTTAGAACAAGATATGGATAAAGCGCTTATTTTGCTTTTAAATAAGTTGGCAGGTGTCACAGGATTGCCAAACGATGCTAAAACTCCAACAATTAGAACATCTAATTCTGATGATAGCCCGATTGCCCGTTTAGCTCTATTGGTAAGAGATGGATATACAATTGATTTAGAGAGTCTAGGTAAGTTTGTTGAAAGTGACATTGTTCAGACATTGGGAAGAACTGAGGGAGTTTCTGAAGTTACATTTAATGGTGGTGGCAGACGTGAAATGCGCATCCTTATAGATCCCCAAAAAATGACTAGATATAGTGTTACGCTAACTGAAGTTATAGAAGCTCTAAGAAATTCCTCTACATTACAAAGTGTTGGAACTGTAACTGAGGGTAAGAGATCTTATCCTGTAAGAACTGAATTAATTGCCTACACCAGAGAAAAAGCAAAGGACATTGTTATTCGAACTGACGTAACAACGGATGGCACTGTTGTCCCCTTAGTTTTATCTGATATTGCAGATATTGAGTTAAAGATACAAAAGAGGACTAGTTTTAGAAGACTTAATGGTGAAGAAGCAGTTATTTTGAATGTTTTGCGTGAGCAAGGTACCAATGTGGTTGAAACAATGTCACGTTTACGGAAGCAAATTGAAATACTAAATGAAAAACTACTTCGTGACAAAGGTTTAGATCTTAGAGTTATTTTTGAGGAGACAACATATATTTCTTCAGCAATAAATCTTGTTAAGCAAAATATTTGGATTGGTGGGTGCCTGGCTGTAAGCATATTAATTTTGTTTTTAAGATCACTAATTCCAACAGCAATAATTTTTATTGCCATACCAGTATCAGTAATAGGAACCTTTGTTGCAATTGCAGGTTTAGGACTATCTATCAACGTCATCTCCTTAGCTGGTCTTGCTTTTTCAATAGGAATGGTTGTTGATGCCTCAATTGTTAGTATGGAAAATATTTATAGGTTGAGGCAAAAAGGGCAAAATGCAAAAGATGCAGCTTACAATGGTGCTAGGCAGGTGTGGGCACCCATACTAGGTTCTGCATTGACAACAGTAATAGTTTTTATCCCAGTAGTTTTATTAAAGTTACCAGTTGGACAGTTATTTAGGGATATTGGTATAGCAATTTCTGTATCTGTAATTATTTCAGTTATCGTTTCAGTTACAGTTATTCCCACACTTGCTGCAAGATTTCTTTCAGGTTCCAAGGACCGATTTTCTGACCCACTGAGAATTCCAATTATTGATTATTTATCAAAATTATTTTCTGACTTGATTGTTGCATATGCAAAATTTATCGTTAGTAGAAAAGCTTTTGGCGTTATACTAGTTTTTTTAATTGTAAGTGTTTCTGGTTTTGCAAGTTATAAGTATTTGCCTCGTTTAGATTATTTACCTGATGGTAATGCAAACTTCGTCTTTGGAAGATTGATTGTTCCAACAGGGTATTCAATGGAAGAAACACTTCGAATTGCTGAAAAAATGGAGAGTGCTGCTAAGCCTTTATGGGAAGGAAAAACAAAAGAAGGTGGGCCACCAGAGATTGATCGTTTCTTTTTTGTTGCATTTCAAGGAGGCGCTTTTGCTGGTGCTTCTGCCAAAGATGCATCTAGGGTAAGTGAGCTTCAAATGGTATTAATGAGGCCAGTATTTTCTGAACCAGGAGCAAGGGCGTTTGTAAGACAAGCATCACTTTTTGGCCGTTCCGTTGGTGGAAGCAGATCAATACGCATTGATGTGACAGGTAGTGATCTTGAGACAATTGAACCTTTTGTAAGGGATTTAGACACACTTCTAAGTCAAAAGTTTCCAAGTTCAAAGGGCAATCAAATAAGAATTATTCCATCACTAGATGCTGGCTCACCTCAAGTGCTTATAACACCTAATACGCTTGCTCTTGCTAGAGCTGGAATATCTGTGCGTGAGTTTTCTTCTGCGTTGGACGTTTTTAATGATGGAGCCAATGTTTTGCAAATTCCTATTAATGGAGACCTTATTGACTTGGTTGTATCTGGCAAAAATGCACAAAAACTTACAATGGAGACTTTAGGCAACATTCCAATTATTGCAAGGTCTGGAAATATAATGAGTTTAGATCAATTGGCAAATATTGAAATTGTAAGTGCTGCTCGACAAATTAGAAGGATTGGTGGTAGACAAGCTATTTCTATAAGAGTAAGGCCAAATGAAAATATCGCATTAGAAGATGCGATATCTATTATTGACAATGAAATTATAAATCAATTAAGAGGCGCTGCTTCAGAAAAAAATATATCAATTTTTGTGAGGGGGGCGGCAAGTGAACTCGCGAGAACATGGTCGGCCATGCAGTCAAATGTTATAACAGCTATTCTTGTGATCTTTCTGTTGTTAGTGATACTTTTGAAAAGTTTTTCTATGCCTCTCATTATCTTATTAGTTGTTCCTGTAGCTTCTACAGGTGGAATAGCAGCCTTAGCTTTACTTAATCAATTTATAAAGCAACCTTTAGACATGTTAACTATGCTTGGTTTTGTTATTTTAACTGGAATTGTTGTCAATAACGCTATTTTACTTGTCGAACAGACTATCCTTCAAGTGAAAGAAGAAGGAATGCAAATTTATGATGCTATTGTTGAAGCCACAAGAAATCGTATTAGACCAATTTTTATGTCTACACTTACTTCGTTATTTGGTCTTGTACCATTAGTGATATTTCCTGGTGCAGGATCAGAATTGTATAGAGGAATCGGGGTTGTTGTTTTTGGTGGTTTGGCTCTCTCAACATTTGCAACTTTATTAATTGTTCCACCATTATTATCTGTTTTTTCAAAGAGTATTAAAAAAAATTAATAGATATTTTTTCTAGAGCTTTATTATAAATATGAAAAGGCATTAAATACTGTAAAAATTTAAATTTGTTGAGTTTCTAATAACTAGTTTTCATCAAAAGAAGTGCTGACTAATATACTAAATTAATAAGTATCTTTATATATTGAGTTAGAGTGACTAAATTTATTTCGTATCTTTAGATAATAATATCCACAATGATAGTTTAAATTATTTTTCGAAAATTTAAGCTGATTGTTTAAAATAGTTAAGAAATTATTTTAGAATTAACCCGAAACACTTACTCTTCTAATTATAATAGTTCCAGATGGCTTATTATTAACATTTTCAATAGTACGTGAAGGCTGGCTAACTAAAATTGTTTCAGTTCCGAAATTATCTACAACACTTAACCTTGCCCTTATTTGACTACCAACTAGATATTGTCCTAAATCTAAACTAATACCTTGAATATTTTCCATAACTGACCAGCTTCTTCCATCCTTTGAGCTTTCCCATTGAACTGAGAGGCTTGCAACGCCGTCCTCATCAGTAATTTGTGAAGTGTCAGCCATAAGAGTACCATTTTCATTAGCTTCGCCTGATATTACAACTTCTCCTTCAACAGGATCATCTAAATTCATAACAATATCAGATGGACTTGATATCATCACTTCTCTTGTTCCTTGTCCATCGAGATAAGCTACAATGGCTCTGTATGCATAATTAACATGCATTTGATCTAATTTTAGGACTTCGCCAGTTGTGTCATCAAATGCCTGCCAATCACTACCCTGCTTAGACCTTTGCCAGATAACTTGCATTTCACCAATGCCGTCCTCATCTGAAACACTGCTAGTGTCAACTATAAGAGAAGCATCCTCTTTTGCCATTCCTACAAGTTGTGGCCCACCTTTTGGTTTATCATTTACATTTTGAACAGGATTAGATGGAGCACTAAATAAAGTCTCAAGATTGCCTTGATTGTCTAAAAATGTAATTTGAACTCTTAAAACTTGACCTACATGAGTTTGCCTAGGTGTAAAAGATTGTTGTGTAGCTCCGAATATGTCAATCCACCTTCCATCATTGGTTTCTTTTTGCCACTGAACATATATTTTACCCACTCCATCCGAGTCGGAAATGCCTGATACATCAATGATTAGTGGTTCATCTTCAATTGCAAGAAATCCATTGGAAGAAGCCTGAGTATCATCAGAATTACTGCTTGATGTGTTTTGTGCTGTTTGAGTATTTGTATTTTCAGTTTCAGAAGTATCAGAACTCTGGCTACTAGAAGTAGTAGTTGTAGAATCTGAACTTGGCTGATTTTGTGTATCAGTTGAATTAGAAATATTACTTACACTACTTTCAGACTCTGAATTTGAGTTTGGCATTCCACCTGCGGAAACAATAGCTGGTGA